>Ga0255338_1000489_pt1 | contig 123735 bp, 129 predicted proteins | sample MeOH1_35cm_T4_19_FD_203715 | JGI IMG/M metagenome (GOLD analysis project Ga0255338, IMG submission 203715) | Sandy soil microbial communities from University of British Columbia, Vancouver, Canada - MeOH1_35cm_T4_195 | ecosystem: Engineered > Artificial ecosystem > Sand microcosm >... | reverse complement strand
TGCTTTTGCAGTTATTCCACGCGAGAAATGAGCATCCAGCCAAAAAAGTGTAGGTTTGTCTAGTTTGGGTATTAAATCGTTCAAGACTTTCTCACTGTTCCCACAGAATATCTCTATGTCAGTATTATTTTTGAATCTTTCCTGAGCATCTCTACAGAGATCTTGCCCCAATTCAATAGAATATATTTTTTCAAATTTTCCACGCATGGCTTCGACCATATCTCCCTTGTAGGTTCCCGTTTCAACTAGAACCCTAAGATTGAATTTACTTCTGAAGAATTCTAGAGTTTTCTGTTTATTCCTGTGTATTCTTTTTGCGTTTAATACTGCGAACAGTTTTTTAATTCTGTCGTATTTCTTTTTTAGCATTATTAGAAACGATCTTGGCACACGAAAGACGAAGAGGGTGATTCCTATCAAAATATAAGGACTCCCTTGTAGTGCTTCAATATGACCATTGAAATATTGCCCCAATCTTCCAAATGGGAATATGTGGTTTTTGGGGTTCAATTTTTGTAGTCGTTCGATATAGTTATTGTCTATTGATGTGGGGTTTGAGAAACCTCCATATCTCTTTTTAAATAGACTTTTTTCAGCAATTATTCCGCCATAATGACTTATAAGAGCTAGACTGAAGAGATAATCAGAACCCCAATTCATTCTCTGTGGATATATTTTCCAAATCGACTTAGCGGTTTCCATTCTAAAGAAGCTGTACATTAAATTACCCTTACCAAGCATTTCTGGTTCCAAAATGTATTTGGACACTGTGCATAGGTTTGGTCTTTCAGAAGAAAATTTATGTAGATTCAACTCGCGCACTTTTTTGCTATTTGAATCAATTTCAACCATATTTGTCATAGCAAATCCTAAATTTTTATTATTTTCTAAGTTATCAATGCAAGTTTTTAAAAAATCTTTATCCCAGAGATCATCTTGTGCTGCCATCATAAAAAATTCCCCATCAGCTTTGTCTAAAACAAACTTAAAATTAGAGAACATTCCCAAGTTTTTAGATTGTCTGAAGTAGACCACTCTAGAATCTTTCTTTACATAATTCTTGCAAATTTCTTTGGTTTTATCCGTTGAAGCATCATCAGAAATAAAAAGGGTAAAATCCTTGAAACTTTGGGATAATAGGGAATCAATAGCTTCTCTGACGAAGCGTTCACCGTTGTATACAGGCATGCCTATGAATACTTTTGCCATAGTTATTGTTTTATAAGAAGTCCTTGGGCTGTGGGAAGTGAAAGAATTTCTACTCCATGTTTTTTCGCCCAAGCGTCATGAGTCGCTTTCATTACATGGTTATTTTCATATGCATAATCATCAAAGAGTACAATTCCACCCTTTGACATTTTGTTCCAAAAGAAATCCAAGGCAGCAACTTCAGGAATTGAAGAATTCATATCAAGATGTAGAAATGCTACGGCATTAGTTTTTACTTTTGATAGGGTATCAGGAACAGGGCCTTTAATAATTTCAACATTGAAACCCTCAAATGTGTTTTTTACTGTTTCGTATAAATCCTGTTTGTCGTATTTCATTGTTTTATGGATTTCGAGTTCCTTTGCGCTACTATAACGAGGGTCTAGTCCACTGAAGGTATCTAAAAGGAAGTACTTTTTTGAGAGTTTTTCAAAGCTAATGTAGTGCATTAAAGAACGGGCACAAAAGCCTGTATTTACACCACAATCAATAAAGTCTCCTGGGATGTTCTTCGCAAGAGTCCCAGCCCAGTAAAGAACATGCATTCTCCAAGGAATATCATTTTTGCCAAGACAGTGACCAGCATCAACTTTTCTTGCCAAGGTATAAGATTCTTTGAAAATAGGATCTTTTTGAAAATCAGAATTATGAAATGTATAGAGTTGATCTGTAGCGTAGGTTAAATTTTTTTTGGGGAGTAAAACATAGTCATCAAGATTTATTTTGAAAAAATTATAAATCTTCTTTGCAATTTTAGGTGTAAGTGGTCTTACTAAGTTTTTTAGTTTCCGTCTCATTTTTTTAATTTGTTTTCTCGGTCTTATAGTCGAGAATTGTCGCAATCTTACCCATGTGATTACTATTAAAGATAATTGATTGAGGGTTGTTCTCTGCATCAGTGATCTCAAAATTAATGTTCTGTTTGTGGTCTATCAGCTCAATACCAGGTCTATGGAATCGTGTATCGAAGTAATATATGCCCACATTAAATAATGAAGCAGGTACCTCTACGGTTGTTTTGTATTTACCTGGGAGATAATCTCTCAGTTTTGCGTCCTTATCAGACTCTGAAGAAAGTAAAAGTATGTCTCCATCCGCATAAAACATCACAGAGAGAACGGCATTTTTTGCAGGACGGGATATCTCGTATTCTATGTCGATAGAAAAACTCTCAGTCACAGGTATTTTTGTTTCATATCTACCATCTTTATTTCTTATACTTATTTTAGTAACCTGTGCTTCTTTGTCTGGTTCATGTTTGAATGTTGTCACTGAACTCAATTCGGAGTTGTTTGAGTAGTAATTAATTACTTTTTCGGTGTTATCAAACATTTTTACTTCTCCTTTTTCAAGGAGTACTGTTTTTTTACAGAGTCTTTTTATTGCACCCAGATTGTGACTGACAAAGAGAATAGTTCTTCCTTGTTTTTTCGTCACCTCTTCCATTTTACCAAGACATTTTTTTTGAAATTCTGCATCACCTACAGCAAGAACTTCATCAACAAGTAGAATATCTGGCTCCATATGAGCTGCCACAGAAAAAGCAAGTCGTACATACATACCGCTTGAATAGTACTTTACCGGCGTGTCTAGAAACTTTTCTATTTCTGCAAATTCAACAATAGAATCAAAATTTCTGGCAATCTCTCTTCGTGTCATACCTAGAATGGCGCCATTCAAAAAAATGTTTTCTCTACCTGTTAGTTCTGGATGGAAGCCTGTGCCAACCTCAAGCAGAGATGCCACGCGTCCTTGCATTTTTATCTCACCGGTCGTTGGTGGTGTAATACCTGTAAGAATTTTAAGTAGTGTGGATTTACCAGCACCATTTCGCCCAATAATGCCAACAATTTCACCTGGCTGGATATTAAAATTCACACCCTTGAGAGCCCAAAATTCTTCTTTTGTACCAATACCAACCACTGATTTAACTTTCTTTTTTGCAAATTTGAAAGGACTTTTGAGTATTGTCGCCAATACATCACGAAGAGCCACATATCCACCCTGATAGTGTCTAATATTGTATTTCTTTCCAATATTCTTTATTTCAATAATGGGTTCCATGATTTTAGATGTGATCTTTTTGGGGTGTTACAAAATATCAGCAAAATAACGTTCGACTCTTTTGAAATAAATAACACCTACAACAAGGACAACAAGACAGACAATAGAAGACAGTCCGAGTAAATTCCAATTCAATATCGTTGTACCGAGCAATATTGCACGCGCCGATTGGATAACCCCGGTCATAGGATTGAAGGCTAGCAACCATGACCACTTGCCAGCAATTGAAGCAGGGTATATGACAGGTGTTATAAAGAGGAGAATTTGAATAAAGAATGGTAGAGCGTATCGAACATCACGATACTTTACATTTATTGCTGCAAGAACAAGCCCTCCACCAACAGAGGCGGCGAATGTCATTAGGAGAAGTATTGGAACGAGAAGGAAGCCCATCAGGTGTGGCATGTATCCATAGTAGGCCATTAGCCCAACCAGAATCAGTGAAGAAATGGTGAAATCGACAAATTTAGTGATGACGCCAGAGACCGGAAGAATCAATCTAGGAAAATAAACTTTTGTGATAATTGACTGATTACCAATAAGCACATTTGCGGTGTCAGATAGTGCGCTCGAAAAAAACTGCCAAAACAAAAGACCAGTGTAAACAAATATTGGATATGGCACACCGTCCGATGGTACTTGAGCTAGTTTGCCAAAAAAAACACTGAAGATGACCATTGTTATAAATGGCTGCAGTATTGCCCATGCTGCACCAATTGCGGTTTGTTTGTAACGTACCTTGAGGTCTCTCCAAGTAAAAAAATAGAGGAGCTCACGATACTGCCAAAGCTCTCTCAAGTCATTGAGGGAAAAAGTTTTTTTAGGTCTGATGATGGTTGTGATACTCATTTGAAAAATTCAATTTACCACCGGTTAATCTGATCAACGACTTTTTTCTTGAGTGAGAGGTATGAATGTGTCGCTTCTTTCTCTAGAGTGGGGGAGACGAGGCGGAGGAGTTCCTTTCCGAGTATGCGGTACTGACCACCGACTTTATTTGCACGGATGAGACCGCGCTTCAGCATGCGTTTTACCGTGCTCTCACTCAGACGGAGCACTTTTTGTGTCTCGGTTGTCGTATAGACAGCATGGGGCCTGATCTCTTCTAACATGTGGTCCATGCTACCTATAATCTCTCGGGGTGTCAAAAGGTGTCATCTTGTTCAAACAAAGTGATGGGAATGGCTCACTATATGGTATATTCTTATCATTATGAATAAAACACTGCGCGTCATATCAGTCGTATCTGCATTCGCTGTCCTTTTTATACCCTTTGTCGTTTCCTCATCACTTTTCTTTCCCTTCATCACTGGAAAGAATTTTTTGTTCCGCTTCCTCGTCGAAGTTGGTTTTATCTCATGGCTCATACTCGCTCTGCGTGACGCTACCTATCGTCCCCGTATCTCCGCTCTCATCTGGTCATTCGTCGCCTTTGTCGCGGTCATAGGTGTCGCTGATCTCTTTGGTGTCGATGCATGGAAGAGTTTCTGGTCAAACTTTGAACGCATGGAAGGGTATATCACCATGGTCCATCTCTTTCTCTGTTTTCTCTATGTACCAGCAATACTCTCGACTGAAAAATTGTGGAATCGATTCATCACCACATCTCTCGGTGCATCAGTACTCGTCTCATTCTTCTCTGTGTTTCAACTCCTCGGCATCTTCACCATCAATCAGGGAGGTGTACGCGTCGATGCGACATTTGGCAATGCCACCTATCTCGCTATCTATCTCGTCTTTCATATATTTGTAGCACTTATCGCGGTATCGAGGAGTACAAAATGGAGTGGTTGGCTCGGATACGGCGCAGTCGCTATCCTAGAGGGTATCATTCTCTATCACACAGCTACTCGAGGTGCCATACTCGGTCTTCTCGGTGGTCTCCTCGTCGCAGGCATACTCATCGCACTTTTCGACAAGAGAGAGAGGACGGTTCGTATCATCGCAGCTAGTGCCGTCGGCTTTGTCATCATTGTCGTCCTCGGTTTCTTTGCGATAAAAGATACGCAGTTTGTCACACAGAGTCCGGTGCTTCAAAGATTTGCCGGCATGTCATGGGACGATACTCGTACTCAGGCGAGAGCGTTCGTTTGGCCCATGGCTATAAAAGGGTTCACCGAGCGTCCACTCCTCGGCTGGGGTCAGGAAAATTTCAATTATGTTTTCAATGCAAACTATGATCCGCGCATGTATCGTCATGAGCTCTGGTTTGACCGCACACACAATACATTCCTCGATTGGCTCATCGCGGGTGGTCTCCTCGGACTCCTCGCATATCTCTCGCTTTTTGTGAGTGCTGTCTACCTCCTCTGGAAGAAATGCTCAGATATCTCATTTACCGAAAAAGCACTTCTCACTGGGCTCGGTGCTGCCTATATATTCAACAATCTCTTCGTATTCGACAATATCACGAGCTATATCGTATTTGTCTTGGTCTTGGGATACATTCATTTCAAATCGACGCGTCTCGTAAAACCAGTCGCCTCTGATACCAATGAAGTCGATGATGGGGAGACGAGAATAGCGGGTGTATTTCTCATCGCACTCCTCGCATGTTCGCTCTACTTCTTTGTTTATCGTGGGTATGCGACCGCATCATCACTTCTCAATGCACTGCAGTACATGAGTGTCACGCCACCTCGTGTCGATATTGCTATTCCGGCCTACGAAGATGCACTCTCATATGACACACTCGGTAGACCTGAGGTCGTCGAACGCATCGTCGAAGTGGTGCCAAAGATAAATGGTTCATCTGCACCGATAGAGCAGAAGCAAAAGTTTTATGAGATAGGCAAGACAGCACTCGAGGACCAGCTCAAGCGTCACCCAGGTGATGCTCGATACGAACTCTTTGCGGGATCATTCTACGCGAGCTACGGACTCAATGCTGACGCACTCACTCATTATCGCGAGGCACAGAAACTCTCTCCAAAGAAGCAGGCAATGCTCTTCCAGCTCGGTAGTTTCTATATCGGTACCAAGCAGTATGGCGAGGCGGTCAAGGCGTTCAAGACCGCCTATGATCTCGAGTCTTCGTACGATATTGCGGCTACATACTATAGTGCCGCCCTCATCTATGCTGGTGATGTTTCAGGAGCAAAAGCTTTCTATAGTGAGCATTTTCCAAACACGCCCATGACTGATGATGCCATCGTGCGAGCCTATGCCGATACAGGCAATTGGAAAAAAGTGATAGAGACACTGCGTGTGCGTATCGCGGCGAATCCACAAAACATAGATGATCGTATGTCTCTCGTCGGTGCGTATCTCAAGGTGGACGATAGGAAATCGGCGGTGAGTCTCATCCGTGAAATCATCTCTCTCAATCCTCAGTTCAAAGATCAGGGTGAAGCATACATAAAGGAAATAGAAGCAGGGAGAAATCCATAAGAAATTTCCAATTATTAATTTCTAATCCATACGCCACAGTCCTCGATTCATAATCCATCTCTCATGACCATCCGTGAAAATATCGCGTTGCGTGACTATACGACATTCAAAGTCGGGGGCACTGCGCGCTATTTTGTCGAAGCGACTGACGAAAAAGATGTGATAGGAGCCATCACTTTTGCTCGTGAAAAGAGCCTACCGTATTTTATCCTCGGTGGAGGATCGAACACACTCGTCTCTGATGATGGATTTTCAGGGCTTATCATAGCGATGAGACTCAAGGGAGTCGCTCGCACCCAGATGCCTGATGATAAGGAGGTACTCGTCACAGCTCAAGCAGGAGAGGATTGGGATGCATTTGTCGCGTATACAGTAGAGAACAGTCTCTGGGGTATAGAAAATCTCTCGGGTATACCAGGCACAGTCGGTGCGAGCCCGGTACAGAATATCGGTGCATATGGTTCCGAAGTGAAAGATACTATCGAGTCAGTGCATGTCTATGATCCCGAATCGAATACGGTCCGCGATATGAAAAATGCTGAATGCGAGTTTGGATACAGGACGAGCACATGGAAAAGGGTCCGTGAATACCCCCTCATCATACTCTCGGTCACATTCCGTCTCTCACGCAGGGCAAAACCAAATATTTCATACAAAGATCTCGCTCTCTATTTCGAGCGAGAAGGTATCACCCGCCCATCGATAGAACATATTCGTTCTGCCATACTCGAAATACGAGCGGGGAAATTTCCAGATATGAGAGCGGTTGGTACTGCAGGATCGTTTTGGAAAAATCCGACAGTCTCACTCACGGTGCTCCGCGAACTCGAAGCTCGGTATCCTGGATTGCCATCATTCCCCGTAGGTACTTCACAGGCAAAGCTTCCTCTCGCATGGATTCTCGATCATGTCTGTGGGCTCAAGGGGCATACACATGGTCGCGCGTCGCTCTATGAGAATCAACCACTCGTCGTCATCGCATTTCCCGGATGTACTTCGTTTGAAATCGAGAGTCTCGTGTCGCATGTATCAAAAATCGTTCATGACACTGTCGGTATCGTCATCGAACGCGAAACAGTTTTTCTCGGATAAAAAAGTTATCCACTTTTCACTCGCTTTACCTATTGAGTGTGTGGGGAATTGCCCCATAATAAAGATACAGTCCACATGTACTAGAGCAATCGCTCTCTCGTCGAGTGCATAGGTTGTTAGCAATAAAACATACCTCATCACCATCATGGCAACAAAGAAGAAAGCTCGTAAGGCAGCAAAGAAATCCTCAAGGAAAGCATCGAAGAAAAGGAAATCTTCAAAGAAGCGCCGATAGCTACAAAAACAGCTCCGACACACCATCGGAGCTGTTTTACTTTCTGTATAGCACCAATATGTTACAATGTCGGCCTATATATGGCTTCATTCCTACACAGACTCTTTGGCGGGGGAAATAGCTCAGATATGAAGCCCTACAAGGCTTTGGTAGAAAAAGTAAACTCGTTTGAGAGCGCTCTTTCCCTGCTCTCAGACGAAGTACTGAAGGCAAAGACTGGGGAATTCAAAGAGCGCCTCTCCAAGGGTGAGACAGAGGAAGATATCCTACCTGAAGCATTTGCTGTCGTGCGTGAAGCGTCGCGTCGTACTCTCGGTCAGAGACATTTCGATGTACAGCTCGTGGGTGGTGCGATACTCCATCGCTCTGGCATTGCTGAGATGAGGACGGGTGAAGGTAAGACACTCGTCGCCACACTACCTGCGTATCTCAATGCACTCCGAGGATTGGGTGTTCATGTCATCACGGTCAATGATTACCTCTCACGACGCGATGCGGTGTGGATGGGACAGATTTATGATTTTCTCGGACTCTCAGTCGCGGTCATCAATCATGATTCGTCGTACATGTATGATCGTACCCATGGTCGCGCTGGTAGTGAGGGGGATACGACTGACACTGAGAGAGATGAGACAGGATCATTTCACATCGTACATGAATTCCTCCGTCCGATATCGAGACCCGATGCCTATCGTGCAGACATCACCTATGGAACAAATCATGAATTCGGTTTTGATTATCTCCGAGACAATCTCGAATACTCGAAAGACAGTCTGAGACAGAGGGAGTTCAACTATGCCATCGTCGACGAAGTCGACTCTATCCTCATAGACGAGGCGAGGACTCCACTCATCATCTCATCACAGACGACTGACTCTGATGATTTCTACAAGACTTTTGCAAAGGTGGCCGAGCGCATGAAGAAGGATGAAGATTTTGAAGTAGATGAAAAGAGAAAGGCTGCGACACTCACCGATGCAGGTATCGCTAAGGCGGAAAAAATACTCGGTATCGACAATATCTACACTGATCGTGGAGTCAAATATGTGCATCATCTCGAGACAGCCGTCCGTGCCAAGGCACTTTTCACCAAAGACAAAGAGTATGTCGTCAAAGACGGTCAGATAGTCATCGTCGATGAGTTTACTGGTCGTCTCCAGCCAGGTAGGCGCTGGTCAGAGGGCCTGCATCAGGCTATTGAAGCAAAGGAAGGGCTCTCGATACAGAAAGAGTCGAGAACTTTTGCATCGATTACCTATCAAAATTATTTCCGTCTCTACAAAAAACTCTCAGGTATGACGGGTACAGCCATGACTTCGAAGGAAGAGTTTTTCAAGGTCTATGGTATAGAGACCCTCGCCGTGCCGACAAATCGTCCTGTGGCGAGACTCGATCGCAATGACCTCATATTCCAGACTGAGACAGGGAAGTGGAAAGCCATAGCGAGAAAAATAAAAGAAATATCAGAAAAGGGTCAGCCAGTACTCATCGGTACGGTCTCCATAGAGAAAAATGAGCTTCTCTCGGCATATCTGAAAAAGGAAGGTGTACAACATGAAGTCCTCAATGCAAAAAACCATGAGCGTGAAGGAGAGATCATTGCACAGGCAGGTCGCTACGGTGCAGTCACTATCGCTACAAATATGGCGGGTCGTGGTGTCGATATCAAACTCGGCGGTAACCCATCAAACGAGACGGAGGCAGCGCGAGTAAAGGCGGCTGGCGGACTCTTCGTGCTCGGTACTGAGAGGCATGAGGCGCGTCGTATAGACAATCAGCTCCGTGGTCGCTCCGGTCGTCAGGGCGATCCTGGAGAGACACAATTTTTTGTTTCACTCGAGGATAGTCTCATGCGCGTCTTTGCATCAGATACGATAAAACGCATGATGGGTCGTTTTGGTATACCTGAGGATGAACCAATCGAGAATGGTCTCATCACACGATCACTTGAAAATGCTCAGACAAAGATAGAAGGTTTCAATTTTGATGCTCGTAAACATGTGCTCGAGTACGACGATGTGATGAATCTCCATCGAAAATCGATTTATGAAAAGCGTCGCAAGATGCTCGTCGGTGGAGATCAGGAAGTATGTGCCGAGCTCTATTCCATACTCGATACATCGGATACTGATTTCATGAAATCGGTAGAAGAAAAGAAAGCTTCTCTCGGTGAGGGGGTTTTCACATCTCTCGTGCGCGAGCTCTATCTCCGTACTATCGATACACTCTGGGTCGAACACCTCGAGGCTATGGACTATCTCCGAAGTAGCGTAAATCTCCGTGCGTATGGTCAGAGAGATCCACTCGTCGAATACAAGAGGGAAGGACTCATTCTCTGGAAGGGCATGCAACAGAATCTACAGGCGACGATAGTCGGCACGATACCTCACCTCGGCTCATCCGAGGCACCGATGCAGTCGAGCTCATCTCTCTCGGCGAGCGCCATCGAGAGAGCTGCACGAGATATACTCGGTGATGATAGTGCACCCGTAGAATCCTCTCAGAAACACGGTAGAAATGATAAAATAGTCATGGTTCGTGGCGGAGAAGAAAAAGAAGTGAAATGGAAGAAAGTCTCTGAATACGAAAAGGATGGCTGGAAGATAAAATCATAGACAAGACATGCTCGAATTTATACTCGCTCAGTATGGACTCTTTGCGCTCTTTGTAGGAGCTTTTTTTGAGGGTGAAGTCATCGTCGTCGTCTCTGGTATTCTCTCTCGACTCGGATACCTCTCACTCTGGCCTGTCATCATCACTGCTATGGTGGCGACATTTGTCGGTGACCAGACTTTTTTCTATATCGGTAGGAAACGCGGCAAGATTTTTTTGGAAAAACGACCACATATCGCAGCACGCGCCGAGAAGATACACGATCTTCTCCACGACCATCAAAACAAAGTTCTCTTCGGATTCCGTTTTCTCTACGGTATGCGCATACCGACACTCATCGCGCTCGGTACGAGTGAGATATCACAGAAAAAGTTTTTCCTTTTCAATGTACTCAATTCGATAGTGTGGACATTTGGTTTCGTCCTCGGAGGTTATTTCTTTGGTGATATCTTTGAGACCACGCTCCGAAAGATAGGTTTTTATGAAAAACAGCTCTTTATTGCTCTCGCACTCATTGGTGTCATAGTCTGGGCATGGTCACTCATTCGACATAGGAAGGATTATTGATTCTGTTATACTAAATCCATGAAAATCATGTTCAAATTTTTCGATAAGCTGGAGGACATGGTGCGAGGCTCACTGAGCCATCATCCATTGCCATATGCATTTATTGGCGGTACCTGTGTCGTCCTCTATTGGCGAGGAGTCTGGCATACTGCAGACATCCTAGAATCGTGGGGAGGTAATTGGGGTACTTTTTTCTCAGCACCTCTCCAGATCATCATTATCGGAGGATTACTCATGCTCACTGGACTCGCGGTATCAGTATTCATCGGAGATAGCATCATCATCTCAGGGATAAAGCACGAAAAGAAAGTCTTTGAAAAGACCGAGGGGGAAGTAAAAGAAGAGCAAAAAGAAATAATCTCTGTCGAAGACAGGCTCTCAAATCTCGAGAAAAAAATAGACGAACTCGTCAAAATCTCAAAGCGATAGGGTGGGGATTGGGATACTTGACTATTTTCATATTTGTCGTAGTGTGAGTTCTGGTTTCAGTAAACACAGCACAAATCAAAATTCAAACACAGGGGAATAGCTACCTATGAAAAAGCAGAAGTCGGTCAAGTCATCTCATCGGCATTCTCGCAAACCCGCGAAGTCGCGGAAAACCAAGAAGGCGGAGAAGGTGAAGGTCAAGAAGGAGGTCCTGACTGCCAGGCAGCTGGAGGAGATTCGTCTCAAACGGTTGGAAAGGCGGAGGGAGCAAGCTCGTCTTCGTCGTCGTCTCAGAAACTCTGATCGGTTTGCCGATACGCCTACTGCCGAAGAGCGTGCGGTTGATGTGATCGAGCGTTCCACCCAGTGCGGAGAGGGGTTTGGTCGAGAACGGAGCAAGACCGGTCTGATTGATCTCGAGATTCTCGCTGGATTCGCCGATCCCGACGAACTCAGGCATGAGGAAGAGATCTGTCGGCATTGTGAGCATGTTGCAAAACATGACGACGATGTCGCCGATGGCGAGGTCGAAGCGTTTCTCGAAGGTGGCTCTTTCGAGGACCATGATTTCCGTGACGGTATCAAACTGCATGACCCGAGGCGTCCATCGCATCGGCTCAAACTCAAGAATCATCCCGAATGCCAGAGCGACGAGGTGTATCTCTTGAGTGTCACGCCCAAGGGGTTCGATATCATTCGCTGGGAGACCAAACGGATGGGGTCCAAGACCACATGTGGATGCCATCCCGTCTTCGTCAAGCGCACTGAACTCACCGATGCTGGGTATCGGCTCATCAAGCCGAGACAGGCCAAGGTGAGGCAAGTCGCCTAGTATTTTTATCAGCCGCCCGTATCCTCGGGCGGCTTTTTATTTGTACAAAATCGCTCGTGGTATAATCGCCCTTATGAAAATCATTCTGCGGATAGTCGTCATTGCTTTCGTCATCATGGCGCTACCATATATAGTGCTCGGTATATCAGTCTCAGGATTCTATCCAGCACTCATTGCTGCGGTCATACTCGGTATACTCAATTTGATTGTGAGACCGATCATCTCACTCCTCACACTTCCGGTAAACATGCTCACACTCGGGCTTTTTGGACTCGTCATAAATGGCGCACTCTTCTGGTTTGTCGCTTCATTTGTCGATGGTTTTTTCATCGCATCGTTCTGGTCGGCATTTCTCGGGTCGCTCATCGTCTCGGCGGTCAACTGGCTCGTCTCAAAATTCTAGGAATTCTATATGTTCACACGCAAGCCACTCATAGTCACTCATGATGCACATTTTCATCCAGATGATGTCTGTGCAGTGGCTGTCATACATCTTTTACTAAATGGGAGATATAGGATAGTTCGTACTCGAGATGAGTCCACCATTGCGCGGGCTCACTATGTGCTCGATGTTGGTGGCATATACGATGCTACACAGAATAGATTCGATCATCATCAAAAAGGCGGAGCCGGAATGAGAGAAAACGGAATACCCTATGCTACTTTTGGTCTCGTCTGGAAAGCATATGGGGCACAGATCTGTGGTTCACGAGAGATTGCAGACGAAATAGATGAAAAATTTGTCGCCTCTATAGACGCCATGGACAATGGAGTCGAGATTGCAAAGCCGGTATATCGAGACACGCCCCCGTACTATTTTGCTGACTTTTTGTTTGATTGTAACCCTGGCTGGGGAGAGAAAACTGATTTTGACACCTGTTTTCACAATGCACTCGCTGTCGCAGTCAAAACACTCTCACGAGAGATACAGAGGTCGCGCGCAAATATGGAGGGGAGGAAATTCGTCGAGCGTGCCTATCAGGAATCAGTAGACAAGAGGATCATTACTATCGATGGTGATTACCCATGGAGAAAAGTTCTCATGCATCATCCTGAGCCACTTTTTATTATAAAACCACGAGCCAATAGTGGATGGGATGCAAAGGCAGTGCCGACTGCTCCACAGAGTTTTGAAAACCGAGCGCAGTTTCCGAGAGAGTGGGCAGGACTCTCTGACAGTGCACTTGCCTCTGTGACTGGCGTCCCTGATGCGGTGTTCTGTCACAATGGTGGATTTATGGTGATAGCGAAATCTCGCGAGGGTGCACTCGCCCTCGCAAAGAAAGCTCTTGAGATGCAATCTTGATGTTGATACCATAGTCCGTAGCCATGAACAAAGATATCGGAGGTTGCTGATTATGGATGACGGCATCATCATCTACACATAAGGAGTGGTTGGTCCACTTCTATCCACGACGAGCTCTACGGAGCTCGTTTTTCTTTCCTTATATGGTCATTTAGTGCCTGCCCGCAACGACTACGCGTGCGTGTCGGGCGGGTAAGTCTACGACAATATCCTTTCTTTATGTCTGTGTTTAGTGTAGTTTACTAGTTATAGACTAACTATTATGGCATTCGTAGACGAAATCACATTTCACGCAAAGGCTGGCAAGGGTGGCGACGGCGTCGTCCGTTGGTTGCATGAGAAAGGCAAGGAATACATGGGACCAGCCGGAGGCAATGGAGGTAAGGGTGGTGATGTCTATGTAGAGGGTGTCCGTGATATCGGCATACTCAACACCTATCGTAATATCAAACTCTTTGAGGCAGAAGCGGGTGGTAACGGTGATAAAAAATCGATGGATGGAAAGACAGGGGAGGATCTCATACTCAAACTCCCAGTCGGCTCTATAGTTACCAATCTCGATACCGAACAGTCCTTTGAACTTCTGAAAGAGGGCGAGCGAGTGCTCGTGCTCAAGGGTGGTCGTTATGGTCTCGGCAATGAACACTTCAAAGGCTCGACCAATCAGAGGCCAGAGATGACGACTGATGGTAGGGCGGGTGAAGAAGCAGATTTTCACATTGAGCTCCGCCTTCTCGTCGACGCGGGCTTTGCTGGATTTCCAAATGCTGGCAAGTCATCACTCCTCAATGTTCTCACCAATGCAAAAGCAAAAGTCGCAGCCTATCAGTTCACCACTCTCGAGCCAAATCTCGGTGATCTCTATGGCTTTATACTCGCGGATATTCCTGGTCTCATCGAGGGTGCTTCAGAAGGTCGAGGTCTCGGAGACAAGTTTCTCCGTCATATCGCGAGGACCAAGATGATCCTCCACTGCATATCACTCGAAAACGAGGATATCACTCTCGCATACAATACAATTCGAAAAGAACTTGAAGCGTACTCCCTAGAGCTCGCATCAAAAAAGGAAATCATCGTACTCACAAAGACCGATCTCGTCGACGAGAAGACGCTCAAGGATAAAATAAAAGAGGCAAAGAAACTCAATCCTGATGTACTCGTCATTTCTATCCTCGATGAGGAACAAGTAAAGAAATTCAAAGATGATTTGGTAAAAATCCTCCGTTCTTTATAATAGAGAGTACATGAAGGATTACACGCTTACTGTCGGTCTCGAGATTCACGCTGAGCTTCGCACTCTGACGAAGATGTTTTGTGATTCGAAGAATGATCCGTTCAATAGTGAGCCGAATGCAAATGTCTGTCCGATCTGTATGGGTCATCCGGGCACACTTCCCGTGATCAACAAAGAAGCAGTTCGTCATGTGCTCCGTGTCGGTACTGCAATCGGTGGTACTATCGCGGACTTCACAGAGTTCGATAGAAAAAATTATTTCTATCCAGATATTCCAAAAGGGTATCAGATATCTCAGTACGCCTATCCACTAGTCACAGGTGGAGAACTTTCGGGTGTGAAAATCACACGAGTCCATCTTGAGGAAGACACTGCTTCATCAGGTCACGATGAAGGTGACTATTCACTCGTCGATTTCAATCGTGCTGGTGTGCCACTCATGGAACTCGTCACCGAACCTGTCATACACTCAGCAGAAGAGGCAGGGGATTTTGGTCGCGAGCTTCAGCTCCTTCTCCGATACCTCGGTGCATCGGAGGCGAACATGGAAAAAGGTGAGATGCGTGTCGAAGCAAATATCTCAGTATCAAAGACAAAAGAATTTGGGACCAAGGTCGAAGTAAAAAATCTCAACTCATTCCGTTCAGTCGAACACGCTATCGCATATGAATACGATCGACAGAGCGCTCTCCTCGAAAAAGGAGAGAAAGTGGTGCAGGAGACTCGTGGTTGGGACGATAACAAGGGCTCGACTTTTTCTCAGAGGAAAAAGGAGGATAGTCATGATTATCGCTATTTCCCAGATCCAGACCTGCCAAAGCTCAAAATCAGCGAAATACCTGAATTTAGAGCCACTGTATTGGCAAAGAGCTTGCCTGAATTACCATCAGCTCGCCGTCTTCGATATAGAGATGAATTTGGAATCAAAGATCAGGACATAGAGACCTATGTTTCAAATCCAGAGCTTGCAAGATTTTTTGAAGAATCTGTCACCAAGCTAGAGAAAAAATCTCAAGTAATGTTGCTTTCGAATTATCTCTCTACTGATTTGCTCGGTATTGTGAAGAAAACTTTTGGTGAAGGTGGAGAGAGTCGTATATGGGAAACAAAAGTTACTCCCACATCTCTCGCATCACTCATTTCACTCATCGATGCAAAGACACTCTCATCACGCGGTGCAAAGGATACTCTCATGATACTCGTCACTGAAGGTGGTGAGGCAAAAGCTGTGGCAGAAGCAAAAGGACTCATACAAAAGAGTGATCCAGCTGCACTCGATATGATGGCGAGCGAAGTCATCGCAGAAAATGCGACTGCAGTCGCTGAATATAAAAAAGGGAAGACTGCTTCTCTCATGTTTCTCGTCGGTCAGGGCATGAAAAAATCAAAAGGCTCGGCGAATCCAGAAATGCTCAAAGAAATTTTTACAAAAAAACTCTCATAATCATCTCATGCACCTCGAACGAAAACTTTTTCTCGCGTCGATTATTCTTTTTGTCGTACTCATCGGTGCGTCGATGATCGCTGGCAGTAGATCGGGTGCACTGACAGATCCATCGACCGAGCTTTCGACCCTCACACTCGGTCGTTTTACTGTGCATGCAGAGGTAGTACAGGATGAAGCCTCTCGTTCTCGTGGTTTGGGAGGTCGGACCACTCTCGCTCCTGACTCTGGGATGCTTTTTATCTTCGATTCTTCTGATTTGTGGGGTATTTGGATGAAAGATATGAAGATTTCTATCGATGTACTCTGGCTCAATGAGTCGGGGAAGATCGTATCTGTCGAAGAAAACATGTTACCAGAGACATATCCAAAGATTTTTTTCCCGACGACTCGATCTCGCTATGTACTCGAGCTACCTCAGGGGACATTCCGCATGACCGGAGCTTCTCTCGGCGACTCTATCGATCTCTCTAGGATTGTTTCGAGCAAATAAGACTCATTTTTTCTCTAAAAACGGGGTTGTGCGACGCAATCGTATCAAATTGCGTTTTTTCTTGTTCTTATATTTTCAAAATATATTTTCATATGACTTTTTTTGTCCCAAACGACCAATATTTTTAGCTCTCTTATAGGATGTGTCTCCACGCTTCTTTACAAAGGAGGCCGAGCGTTTTCTAAAGGAAACTTTTTCTTTTTTTCCACACCTTTTCTCGTGTCACTAAGATACAATGTACAGCACGAAAGATTTTTTTAGTGATGGACCGCGGATTATTATCAAAAAAGCAGTAGTACAGTACGATGAGCATCTTTATTACAAAGAGAGACGGCACAAAAGAACTTTTTAACGCTGATAAAATCAATCGCTCGATTGAACGCGCGGCTTTTGGTCTCCCGGATCCAGTCGCTATGGTGACTCAAATCGCGACCGATACGCGTCTCACACTCTATGATGGCATTACGACCGAAGAATTGGACAAGGCGACCATCAATGCCACCATCCAGAACATAAAAGACGACCCAGATTACGACAAAATAGCGACGAGACTCCTTCTCAAGACCATATATAAGAAGGTTTTGGGTGATTATGATGCAGATCTCGCCGGCGACCTCGAAAAAAAGCATCGTGACAGCTTCATCTCTTATATAAAGACAGGCGTCGCAGAGAATCGTCTGCATCCTGACATGATCGCGAAGTATGATCTCGAGAAACTCGCAGACGCGTTGAGGCTCGAGCGTGATGATCTCTTTCTCTACTCGGGTGTCGACGGACTCATGAATCGATACGCGATTCGTGATATGAAACAGAATGCTGTCGAGACTCCTCAGTATCTCTTCATGCGTATCGCGATGGGACTCTCATATCATGAGAGTGACCCGACTGCATGGGCGATTCGTTTCTACGACAAGATGTCGAAGCATGAGTATATCGCTGGTGGCTCGACCAATGTCGGCGCAGGTACAAACAGACCATCACTTTCAAATTGTTTCCTTCTTGAGATGCATGACAATATGGAGCACATCGCAAAGTCAGTTTCAGATGTGATGCTTCTCTCAAAAGGTTCTGGTGGTATCGGTGCATCTATCACAAAGCTCCGTGCGTCAGGTTCACCACTCAAATCAAATTTCGGTGGAGCCTCGACTGGTCCGACGACATTTGCAAAGATTATCGACACCGCTATCCGTGCTATACAGCGAGGAGGCAAGAAGAAGGGAGCACTCTGCTTCTACATGGAGAACTGGCATCTCGACTTTCCAGAGTTCATCGATTGGAAGCACAATGCAGGTGATGACTATGTCCGTATGAGGACGGCAAATACCGCTGCATACCTCTCTGATGAATTTATGAAGCGTGTTATATCAGGCCAGGATTGGTATATGTTTGATCCTGCTGAGGTTCCAGAGCTCAATGAGCTCTATGGCAAGGCCTTTTCTGAGAAATACAAGGAATATGTAGCAAAAGCAGAGCGTGGAGAACTCCGTACCTTCAAAAAAGTACCAGCATCAGAGCAGTGGCGCCTCATACTCACTTCGCTCCAGTCGACATCACACCCATGGATTACCTGGAAGGATCCTATCAATCTTCGCGCACTCAACAACAATACCGGTACGATACATATGTCTAATCTCTGTACTGAGATATGTCTCCCACAGGACAAAGATAATGTCGCCGTCTGTAACCTAATCTCAGTCAACCTCGCAGCTCATGTCTCAAACAAGGAGGTCAACTGGTCTCGTCTCGAGGATTCTGTCCGTCTCGCAGTTCGTCAGCTCGACAATCTCATCGACATCAACAAACTTCCGATTCCAGAGGCAGTAAAGTCTGACAAGGAGAATAGGGCAATAGGTCTCGGTGTCATGGGCCTCGCTGATGTATTTGAGCGACTCGGCCTCTCATATGACTCTGAAGGAGCTTTTGATTTCTCTGATCGTATTTTTGAATTCGTCTCATACATGGCGATAGACGAGAGCGCAAATCTCGCCCAAGCGCGTGGCGCATACACACATTTTCCAGGTTCGCGATGGTCACAGGGCATGGTGCCTATCGATACAGTGAAAGCACTTGAAGAAGATCGTGGCAGACCAATCACGGTGTCGAGAGAATCGAGACACAAAGGTCTCAACTGGGATATGCTCCGTGAGAAAGTGAAGAGGGGAATGAGGAATGCGACACTCATGGCTGTCGCACCAAACGCAAACATCGGCCTCGTCGCATCGACGACCCCTGGTATGGACCCACGATTTGCTCAGGTGTTCTCGAGGAACAAGATTTCAGGCAAGTACATGGATATCAATCACAATCTCGTTCGTGATTTGAAGAATATGGGTCTCTGGGAAAAAGTCCGAGGCGATATCATGGAGAGTCAGGGTGATATTGCAAATATCGACGCTATTCCTCAGCACATCAAGGATATCTACAAGACTTCATTCACTACTTCACCGTATGCATTTATCGAGGTCGCCGCTCGTGCTCAGAAATGGATTGATCAGGCTATATCACGAAATATGTATCTCGAGACTCGCGATGTCGAAGAGACGATGAAGATATATACGGCCGCATGGGAGAAGGGAGTCAAGACTACATATTATCTCCATATGAAGCCGAGACATACTGCTGAACAGTCTACGGTCAAGGTAAACAAGGCTGAAAAGATCGGTAAGATTGGTTTTGCTGGCCTCGCTCAGGCGATGAGCAATAAAAAGATAGGGTTTGATGCAGCACCTCTCCAAAAGTCACTCGATATTGCTCTACCGGTCGGTGTACCACTCGAAGCACAGGTGCCAAAGGTAGAGCCAGCTTCATTACCAAAAGCTGCGACCTATCAACCTCTCTCATCATTCGCTACTTCAGCACCAGTCGCCGAGACAGTGGTCGTCAAAAAGCCAAAGGTGATCATGACAGGCAACAAGACATGTCCGACCGATCCAGCAGAACTCGCTCAGTGTGATAGTTGCCAGTAAGCGCTCGGACATTGCCTGAGAAATGCACGGATATTTTTCTACTAAAAAATTCCTCGTGCTCGCCTCGGTCAGGCTCGCAAGGCATTGCTCAGGCAATGTCCTCGCTTGGGCCATAAGAAAGGTGAGTTGAGTCTGCAAGATTTTTCAGGGTCATATCCTCACTCGGGTTGTAAGAGAATGGAAATAGAGATATCCTAGGCTCATTCATTAATAAGAATATAAATTAGAAACCAATGCTTATCGGAAAACCGTCACCAGAAGATGTAAATCTCCATCCCATCAAATACAAATGGGCGTACGACCTCTACAATCAGGCCGTGAGGAACACTTGGTTTCCGCATGAGATTGCCCTCAAGGAGGATCTCGAAGATTGGCAGAAGATGACGGAGGATGAACGACATGCAGTCAAGTTTGTCATGGCGTTCTTCAATCCAGCTGAGCTCATCGTCAATCGCGTGCTCGCACTCGGTGTCTATCCATATCTCAAATCACCTGAATGCCATCTCTATCTCGCAAAACAGATGTGGGAAGAGGCGAATCATTGTGTGGCATTTGAGTATGTGCTCGAGACATTTCCATTTGATCGCGAGAAGATTTATGGTGTCCATCTCGAAGTGCCATCTATGCAGGCAAAGGAGGCATTCATCATGAAATACCTCACTCGTATGACCGATACCAAGCTCGACATTGAGACCGTCGAAGGGAAGAAGGATTTCATCAGGAACCTAGTAGCGACGAATATAGTGATGGAGGGTACCTGGTTCTATTCTGGCTTCATGGTCGCACTCTCATTCCGTCAGAGGAACCAGCTCCGCAATTTTGGCTCTATGATCAACTGGGTACTACGCGACGAATCACTCCACCTCAAATTTGGTATCAATCTCGTGCACAATGTTCTCGAAGAGAATGCAGAGCTTTTGACTGAGGATTTCGCGTCAGAAATCAGAAATATCATCATCGAGGGGGTGACACTCGAGACCGCCTACAACAGAGACCTCTTTCCAAACGGTATATTGGGATTGAATGCTGACTATGTGAATCAGTATGTGATGTATGTCGCTGATCGTAGACTCGAGGAGCTCGGTCTACCAAAATATTACAATGTGACCAATCCCGCAAAGTGGATGTCGACGGCGACCGATGTGTTTGAACTCGTAAATTTCTTCGAAGCACAGAACACCAACTACGAAGTAGACAACGGTAGTCACAAGAAGTAGGGAATAGAAAAAATCCACCTCATCGGTGGATTTTTCCATAGTGTTCGTGCCTATAAGCCGAATTCTGTGCCATGTCTTGCGACATGCGACAGTCATTTATCTGGGATCATCGTTACCGACGACCTCGAGCGGCACTCCCATCAAAGATGGGCACGGCCTTGCACATAGGTAAGGATTTTGCCGTTGCACCCTCATATTTCTATGAGGACTATCTCAATCAAAGACTGAGATATCTCTCTTCTTTCGTCGAGAGCCGTTTCTGTTCGCACCTCTCGAATTACTCCGGACGGGCGTTACCCGCTACCGTGCTCCGATATTGCTATCGGATGTGTTCGGACTTTCCTCCCTCATCCTTGCGGATGAGAGCGACTGTCTGACACGAGCTTCGTAGTTATACCTCTTTTCTGGAAAAAAGCCAGTCCGAAAGCATTTGATAAGGGCGGGCTGGTTTTATATAATTGAGCATTATCCTTTAGCCAAGCCTTATACATGCAAACTTCAAACGGTCAGTCTCGTCTCGACACCGCGGCCTATGTCGTCCTCGGTATCGTGCTCTTTCTTGCCCCGATATTCTTTATCCCATCAGTATCTATCCCATTTGCTCTCGGTAAATCATCACTCCTCCTCTATGGCACCGCGATTGCTCTCGTGCTCTGGATGGTCGCTCGTTTGAAGGATGGAATATTCCAGGCGCCAAAGAGTTGGTTCTATGCGAGCTCGCTCCTCGTTGCTCTCTCATATCTCGTGTCGGCGCTCGTCTCGGGCAATAGAGCAGTGTCTCTCGGTGGACAGGCTTTTGAGCTCGGCACAGCTGCCTTCATCATCGCTTCGCTCGTATTTTTTGCTCTTGTGCCTCTCCTCGTAAAAACAAAAGAGCGAATATTCTCTGGCTATCTCGCTCTTCTCGCTGCTTTCCTCGTCACTGGACTCTTCCATGTGCTCAGGTTTGCATTTGGGTCAGATTTTCTCTCATTTGGAATTTTCACATCCCCATCAGCAAATCTCATAGGGAAGTGGAATGATCTCTCGATATTCCTCGGTCTCGTCTCGCTCTCATCACTCTTTGCTCTCGAGCTTGCTACGCTTGGCAAGAAGGTAAAGATACTCTCGTACATCGCTTTCTTCGGTTCGCTCGCACTGCTCGTCGTAGCAAATTTCCAGTCAGTCTGGATAGTGCTCGCGCTTTTCTCACTCGTCTTCTTTGTCTACCAACTCTCGTTCAAGAAGGTCTCAGGTGAAAGCGGTAGGAGACTCCCTGCACTCACACTCACTGCTCTCGTCCTCTCAGTATTCTTTGTCTTTGCTGGTAGCAACTTGGGTTCACTCGCATCGAATGCACTCGGTATTTCACAGGTTGAGGTGAGACCATCATGGGGCGCAACCACCGAGATCACCACTTCTTCACTCTCATCAAATCCGGTTTTCGGTGTCGGCCCAAACCGCTTCTCGACAGAGTGGCTTCTCTCAAAGCCTGACGGAATCAACAACACACTCTTCTGGAATGTAGATTTCAACTACGGCATAGGTTTTATTCCTTCTATGATTGTGACGACTGGTATCGTAGGAGCACTCGCACTTCTCGTCTTCCTCGTGCTCTATCTCATGAGTGTCGCAAAGGCGCTCGTCTCTGAAGGTTCATCTCCTGTGTCACGATATCTCGTCCTCTCGACACTCTTTGGTTCACTCTATCTCTGGATATTCTCAATCATCTATGTGCCGAGTCAGGCACTCTGGGTATTGACGCTCGGCATGACAGGACTCTTTGTCGCAGCACTCCGCGAAGATGGCAAGCTGAGCATGGGTAGTGTTTCGATATCAGAGCGTCCAGCTTTGAGCTTTATCTCGGTACTGTTCACTATTCTCGCACTCATCGGTACGCTCTCATTCGCGTATTACACATCGACAAAGACACTCGCCAATGTCTATTTCCAGCGAGGTGTCTCATCACTCCAGTCAGGTGGTACTCTCGACGCAGGCGAAGCAGAGCTCGTCAAGGCGGTATCTCTCTCAGAGAGCCCTCTCTACTACCGCGTTCTCTCTGAGCTCTATCTCGCACGACTCAATCAGCTCTTTGCGGATCAAAAGATTTCTCAGGCTGATGCACAGGCAAAGTTCCAGTCACTCCTCGCGACCGCAATACAGTCATCGCAACGCGCTATAGCACTCGATGGTACTGATTATCAAAACTATCTCTCGCTCGGTAGGGTATTCGAAGCTGTCGTACCTCTCAACATCTCTGGTGCGTATGACAATGCAAAGAGTGCATACAATGATGCGCTCTCGAGGAATCCAAAGAGTCCTGAGATAGAGCTCGTACTTGCTCGCCTCGAGGTAACACACAAGGACAATACCGCCGCTCGTACTCATGTCGAGAAAGCGATAGCAGAGAAGCCGGACTATGCTGACGCAATATTCCTTCTCTCTCAGATCGATATCGCAGAGGGTAATATCACAAAGGCGATAGAGTCTGTCCGTTCAGTCGCGACACTTTCTCCAAATGATGCAGGTGTCTTCTTCCAGCTCGGCCTCCTCTACTACAATGAAAAGGATTACCAGAATTCGACCGCAGCTCTCGAGAGGGCAGTAGCACTCTCACCTCAGTATGCCAATGCTCAGTATTTCCTCGGCCTCTCGTACTATCAGATCGGCGAGAAAGACAAGGCAATCACAGAATTCCAGAATCTCGTAAAGACAAATCCAGACAATACTGAGATACAGGCAATACTCGCAAATCTCGAAGCAGGCAAGGCCCCATTCGCAAATCAGCCTGATGCTCGTCCTGAGAGACGCTCGACACTCCCGGTAAAGGATTCGACTCAGAAGGATCAGTAACACAGGATGGTAAAGAGGATACTGTCATTTGTCGGCAGAGAGATAAACGGCCTCCACGAGGCCGCTTATCTTCTCGCAGGCTCTGCATTTCTCTCACTCCTTCTCGCTCTTATTCGTGACAGACTACTCGCTTCATCATTTGGCGCGGGTAGTATGCTCGATGTCTACTATGCGGCATTTCGTGTGCCTGACGCACTCTTTGTCACTGTCTCATCACTCGTATCGACTTCGATACTCGTGCCTCTACTCCTCGAGAGGAAAGAGCGGGGAGAGCTCGAGCTCAAACGATCGATTGATGTTTTGTTCTCGGCATTCTTTGTCCTAGTAGTGGTCGTGGCGACTGTCGCTGCTCTCGCTATGCCGTATCTCATGCAGATACTTTTTCCAGACATAGCAGGGGGGCAACATGGTGCAGAACTCATTGCTCTCTCGAGGGTATTGCTCCTCTCTCCGATTTTCCTCGGTATCTCAAACTTTCTCGCATCTATTACACAGATACGAGGTCGTTTCCTCGTCTACGCAGTGAGTCCGCTACTCTACAATATCGGCATCATCGTCGGTATCCTCTTCCTCTACCCGTATTTCGGCCTCTACGGTCTCGGCTGGGGCGTAGCACTCGGTGCATTGCTCCATGCTCTAGTCCAAGCGCCATTCGTGATAGGGGATCGGCTTTTCCCAAAAATAGAGATGAAGCTCGACTGGCCACTCGTCCGTTCAGTCTTCTCACTCTCTATTCCTCGCACCGTGACACTCTCATCCCAACAGCTCACAACACTCGCGCTCGTCTCCTTTGCCTCATTTCTCGGTGCTGGATCTATCTCGGTATTCAATCTCTCTCAGAATCTCCAATCAGTACCACTCTCCCTCATAGGAGTGTCGTATTCGGCAGCCGCATTCCCGATACTCGCCCGAGCGATTGCAGAAAAGAATATGAGACTCTTTATCGAACGCACGGTGCAGGCATGTCGGCATATCATATTCTGGTCGGTACCTCTCTCGGTACTCTTTATCGTCCTACGAGCTCAGATAGTCCGTACGGTTCTCGGTACGGGACGATTTGATTGGTCTGATACACGACTCACGGCAGCGTCTCTGGCACTCTTCATTGTCTCTGCTGCTGCCCAAGGACTCATACTTCTTTTTGTCCGTGCGTTCTATGCGGAGGGTAAGACCAGCAAACCTCTCTCGATGAATGTCATATCAGCGCTCTTCACTATCGTCCTTGCCTATGTGCTCGTGAGGGTATTCAATGGGTATCCGACATTCGCATATTTTATCGAGAGCATCATGAAGACCGAGGGTATCGCTGGTTCGGCTATGCTCATGTTGCCACTCGCATTTTCTATCGGCTCTATAGTCAATGTGGTGCTTCATTGGTACGCACTCTCATATGAATTCTCAGAGTTTACGCACTCTATGATGAGAGCGGTGTTCCAGTCACTCGGTGCGTCTATTATCGGCGGATTCGTGGCGTATCAGTCACTCCGTTACTTTGACAATTTCTTCGATCTGACGACAGCCCTCGGTATTTTCCTCCAAGGTCTCTGTGCTGGACTGGTCGGCATCATCGCTATCACCATCGTGCTCTCGGCTATGAAAAATCCTGAACTGTCGCAGGCCATAGCAGTGTTTAAACAGAAGATATGGCGTACGAGCGGTGTGCCTCTCGGAGACGCGAGCGAGCCTCATATCTAGCGATTTAGGCCTTTTCTGGTAGTATCACTGCATCGGCTCAACCCTATAGGTGGGGCCTATTCTATGAAAGACATACAGCACATACGCAATTTCAGCATCATAGCTCATATCGATCACGGCAAGTCGACTCTTGCCGATCGTCTGCTTGAGCTCACTGGCACGATAGAGAAGCGAAAAATGCAGGAGCAGGTCCTCGACTCGATGGAACTCGAACGCGAACGAGGTATCACTATCAAAATGCAGCCAGTGAGAATGAAATATATCGAAGGCGACACCGAGTATGTACTCAACCTCATCGATACTCCAGGGCACATTGATTTTTCATATGAAGTCTCGCGTGCACTGAAAGCGGTAGAAGGTTCGCTCCTCCTCGTCGATGCGACACAAGGTGTGCAGGCCCAGACGCTCACCACACTCAACATGGCGCGTGAAGCAGGTCTCGTCATCATCCCCGTGATTTCGAAAATAGATTCTCCACTCGCACGCATCGACGAGGTCAAGGCCGAGATTGCTCAACTACTCAACATTGATATCGATACTATACTCGGTGTCTCGGGGAAGACAGGTGAAGGTGTAGCAGAACTCCTCTCAGAGATAGTTCGTCGCGTCCCCGCACCACATTCAGAAGTGCCAGACAAAGATTTTCGATCGCTTGTCTTTGATTTTCAGTATTCCAATCATCGTGGCGTCACGGTCTATACACGCGTACTCGATGGATCAGTGAAGAAAGGTGACTCACTCATATTCCGTGTAGCCAATGAGACTTTTGTTGCCAATGAAGTCGGCATTTTTTCACCTGATGAAACGCCACGAGAAAAACTCTCAGCAGGAGAGATCGGCTATATAGTGACCGGGGTCAAGGAACCGGGCATTGCCTCGGTGGGAGATACTATCACTCTCACAAAGAGCATCCTCGCACCTCTCCCGGGCTATATGAAGCCTTTTCCGGTCGTCTGGGCGTCTATATACCCAGAGAGCCAGGATGACCTCACTATGCTCCGCCAGGCTCTAGGCAGACTCTCGCTCTCGGATTCAGCTTTTACCTACGAAGAAGAGGCTTCTGGCACGCTCGGTAGGGGATTTCGCTGTGGCTTTCTCGGTATGCTCCATCTCGAGATAATCACTGAGCGATTGCGTCGCGAGTTTGGTCTCACACTCGTCGTTACGACACCGTCTATCACCTATGAAGTGACATTCAAAAATGGTAAGAAAGATATCATCTACTCACCACCGCTTTTTCCAGACGAGGGGAATATCGCGACTATAGAGGAACCATGGGTCAAGCTCAAAATCATTACGCCAAACATATACATCGGTCCTCTCACACAAATCATATTTGAACACGAGGGCGTCTCTGATCACATGGAGACATGGGGCGTCGGTCGTACAGCGGTCGTCGTCGATATGCCTCTTCGTGAGCTCATGAGAAATTTCTTTGACAGCGTCAAATCAGTGACGGCAGGATATGCTTCTATTTCATACACGCCGATGGGTATGCGTGTGGCTGATGTATCGCGTCTCGATATTCTCATCGGGGAAGAAGTCGTGCCGGCGTTCACTCGTATCGTCGCTCGTGGAAAGGCGTATGAGGAAGCAGAACAGGTCGTGGAGAAACTCGAACGCATACTGCCAAAGCAAATGTTCGTCACCAAGATTCAAGGTAAAGCAAACGGACGCATACTCGCATCTCGTACCAAGGCCGCGCTCAAAAAGACTGTCACCGCTCATCTCTCAGGAGGAGATATCAGTCGAAAAAAGAAGCTCTGGAATATTCAGAAAGAAGGCAAGAAGCGCATGCTCGAACGAGGGCAGGGGGATATCAATATCCCACAGGAAGTGTTTGTGAAGATGATGAGAATGGGGGAATAAATACTAATGAATTAATATGGGAATAAGTACTGGAATCGCTCTCGCCTTTGTCGCCATGCTTTGTTGGGGTTTTGGTGACTTTCTTATCCAGAAATCAGCACGCAAGGTCGGTGATTGGGAGACATTGTTTTTTGTTTCTCTTATAGGAGCTATCATCGTACTACCTTTTTTCCTCATGAAGGATCTCGTGATGATATTTTCAAGCTGGAAAAATATCGCAGTTATGGGATCTGCGGGTATTATCATATCCATTGCGGCACTCCTCGATTTTGAGGCACTGAGACGAGGTAAGCTTGCAATTGTCGAACCTATCTGGTCTATAGAGATACCTGCTACCGCTATTCTTGCTTTTGTGGTACTCGACGAACACATCACCCTTATTCAGGTTTTACTTATTGTAGGTCTCGTAGCTTCTATGGCCCTCGTTTCTTTTCGCGACAGAAGTATCTCTGGAAAGATTTTTATAGAAAAAGGTGTATTTCTTGCCTTTGTTGCAGCTATCACCATGGGAGGTGCTCAATTTCTCATAGGGTGGAGTGCTCGCATCGTCGATCCGATTTCAATAAACTTTTTTATCGATTTTATAATGTTTCTCGTCACCTGTGCATATCTCGTGCGTCACAAAAGGCTTCGGGGGTCATTTTCTAGATTCAAAAATAATATAGGTGTCATGCTTCCCATGTCTATTTCTGACAAGACTGCATGGCTCGCCTATGCAGTATCTATGACACTTGTACCTATTGGCGTAGCAACTGCTCTTTCTGAGAGCTATATTGTAGTCGCTGTGATTCTCGGCATCCTCGTAAACAAAGAGCGTCTCCATATGCATCAGAGGATAGGGCTCGTCGGGTCTATAGCAGCCGCGATTATTCTCTCGACTACTATTTAATGTATTTCAATTAAAAAACCAGAGTCGTCGCTTCTGGTTTTTTGATTGCTTCTGTTTCTCCTATCGGTAGAGAGCAGGGAGATAGAGGGCTACCATCGAGATGATTATGAGTACTGCAAATACGCCCCAGACGATATTCAGCTTCTTCCTGTGATTTGGATTGATTAGCATAGTAGAATAAGACTATCGGTAATAGAGGCATGATAGCATGCTCGATAGCATTTTCAACCATGAGAGAATTCCAAGACAAGAGACAGTGGAAAAGGACTTTTAGGTCTCGTTATTTCATATTGTTTCTACTTGTTCCTATCGCTCTCATCGCTCACGGTGTCTGGAATGCCTATGTCCGATATGAGAGAAGCGCCAGTACGGTAGTAAGCCTCGAAAGGGAGAAGGCACGCCTCGTAGAGAGGCAGAGAGACCTCTCCCGCTCTACAGCAGCTCTAGCGACGCCAGAAGGTATCGATCGTGAAATACGCACTACATATGGCCTCGTAAAGCCTGGAGAAGAACTCATTGTGGTCGTCGGGGCTGATCAGGTTGCTACATCAGATAGCGATGTCGCGTCAAGGGGTTGGTGGGATATGTTCCTCGATTTTTTCAGGTAAAAGCGGGATTAGTTTAAAATGAATAAATTTGCGGGTATGGTTTAGTGGTAGAATGCGAGCTTCCCAAGCTTGAGACGAGAGTTCGATTCTCTCTACCCGCACAGGTGCTTCCTTACAGGAACTGTCCACTCATTGGGTCTTTGAGTACAAAGCCCTCAATGAGTCTTGCAGTTTGAGTCCCAACCCAAACCTCACCCAAGCATTAGTCGCGATTTGGATTACCGCATTCCGCACTTGTAGAAAAGTTGTGGTGTAATACTGCCGAGCGCTTTATTTATGCGGTAGAATATCTCTGTACTAAAATAAATCCTATGAAAAAAGTAGAAATCTATTCGACACCGACCTGTACCTACTGCAATATGGCAAAAGCATTCTTCAAGAAAAATAATATCGAGTATACCGAGTACAATGTCGCTGCTGATGCGACGAAGCGTGGAGAGATGGTAGAGAAGTCAGGTCAGATGGGCGTGCCTGTCATTGAGATAGACAATCAGATCGTCGTCGGCTACGATCAAAAGCTCATCAGCAATCTCCTCGGTCTCACTGCATAGAGAAAAACCGCCCGAGAGGGCGGTTTTCCACTTGATGTGCTATATTCTCTCTTATCGCCCTCGTAGTTCAATGGATAGAACGGCTCACTCCTAACGAGTAAATGTAGGTTCGATTCCTGCCGGGGGCACCATTGTTTTAGGTCTCTTTTTCTGTATAATAGTCGCCATGACCCCTGATGAGAGGAAGATGCTCGTGGATACCTACGAGCTTTCCCGAGAGAACAATACAATACTGAGAAAGATGAGACGATCAGCACTGATTAGCTCATTTTTTCGAATCCTCTACATTGTCGTCATCCTCGGTATCACATTTGGGTCATTCTATCTCCTACAGCCATATCTCGATCAACTCAAGGGGGTATACGGAGGTATACAGGACAGTGTCGGCAAGGTCCAAAATGCAGGCAGTAGCCTCGGCAATATCACAGACCTTCTGAATGGTTTAAAATAATCTCCGATTGCTTGGATAGCTCAGTTGGTAGAGCATTCCCCTGAAGAGGGAAGGGTCCCCAGTTCGAACCTGGGTCCAAGCACAAAATGAAAACGCCGAGAGGCGCTTTTTCATTTTGTGTCTTGGAGAAAGTGCGGGGCACTTTCGTCCCAGGTTCGAAGCCTGTTTGAGATAGATTCGAGCCCTCGGCGAAGAATATATCCAAACATGGGTACTGGTCCTGTAGGGACCGAAAACCTGGGTCCAAGCACACTCAGAAACCCACGGTTTTTCGACGAAAGTTCCATCCACAATAACGAATACCCATAGTATCATATATGATACTATGGGTATGGAGATTTTTTTTGCTTAGTATTCTTAGTATTCGATACCTTTTGTCGCGGGGACACCTTTTTTGAATGGATGTTTGATCTCTTTCATCTCGGTCACGATGTCAGCGCGCTCTATGAGACTCTCGGGGCAGTTGCGTCCGGTGATGACGATGTGTTCGACATGAGTGAGGAGGAAATCGATGAGCTCATTGAGGTCTTTGAGTGATATGAGTTTTAGATTTAGGGCATTCAGTATCTCATCGAGTATGACCATATGCCATGCACCTGTCTCTGCCTGTGTTCGGACGAGTATCATACCGACTCGAGCCGCCTCCTCATGATCTTTTTTTGTGAGTTTGTCGCCACCGATACCGACAAATCCTTTGCCGGTGCGTACGATCTCGAACTGAGGTGCGAGTTTTTCAAATATGATGTCTTCACCCGATAGCCATGGCCCTTTTATGAATTTGACCATGAGAGCTCTCTTGCCAGTCCCCATAAACCGCAATGCTTGCCCGAGTGCTGCTGTCGTCTTGCCCTTGCCGTCGCCTGTGAGGATGATAATCATTTCCTTGTTAGACCACTTCGCAGACACCTGCGCTACAAGCGAGCTCTTTTTTCACATCGAGCTCATCCTTTTTCTCATAGGTGATGATCTTCGAATAGTCGATATGCGCTACACGGCGATACAGCTCTGTATACTGAGCCTCAGTGATCTCTTCGTACGGTGCGAGTGGATAGACATGATTGTCACGAGGGAGGAAAGAGAGACCGCCGACGATATCCCAGTGTTTGTAGACCCAATTTGCGACTTCTATCCACTCATCATCACCGACCGATATGGTGACCGATGGATTGTGCTCAGTGTAGTGCTCTTTGACGAGTTTCCAATGCTCGAGCTGGTCTATAGCCGAGATATCATCTTTGAAGACCGAGCCTTCGGGTGCTTTGACAGGGAATTCGAGCACATAGGTCGTCGCATTGTGCATGGCTTGGCCGATTTCTGGATGGTATGGTACGCCCTGATCTTTCAACATCTTGAAGAGCGAGTCGGTCGCCGAGATTCTCACACGACGGATATAGTAGGGAGCATGTCGTGGATGCATGCCTGATGAGCAGTCCACCATCTGGGAGAGTGTGCCAGACGGTTTTACGCAGGTAATACAGGTCGATGGATTGATACCAAATTTTTCTGCATAGATTTTGTTCACGCGTATTGCTTCATCACGCAGGCGTTCGAGGAGTCCGGGATCACGGAGGGCAGGACAGTCCCACTGACCAGTGATAGAGACACCGAGAAGTCGTTCTTTTTCACAATTGTCTTTCCATTCTTTTGAAAGGTATGGAAAATGGGTGAGTGTCGACTGATAGGTACCGATGATAGTCGCGACGCGCATTTTCTGCATGAGTGATTTTTCATCATCGGTCGAGCGAGCGACGATTTCTGAGAGATTACAGAATTGTTTTGATTGGAGGATGATCTCACCACAAGGGTTGGTGCCGAGTGTACCGATGAGTATCGTGCCTGATGCATCAAAGTATCCACCTTTTTCACGGAGCACATCGACTCTCCTCGGTGGGAGTGTCTTGGCGAGTGAGCCACGATTGAATATACCGCGTTCACCTGAGCCTGACTGTATGAGCGCTGACCATTCCTCTATGAATTCCGCATTGGTCGGTTTTTTCACATAGACAGCACTATTGTTGGCGAGCATTCTCTGAGGTTCGGTCGTATAGAAAGCGCCTTTTTTTGAGTCACGGATATTTGTGTCATCGAGGTCTGAGAGGGAAATCATGGCGCTACGCCTCACTCCGCCGGCGACGACGCATTCTCCTATCATGCATGCTATATCGTGTACATCGATGGTGCGGAGCCTCTTGCCCTGTCGAGAGAGCATTTTATTTCGGGTAAAGGCGAGGAGGCGTTTCAATGGTTCTGGTCCAGATGATTTTCCTCCCATCGTCTTGAGACGCGCTCCAGCAGGGCGGAGCTCTGAGAGATCAAATGAAATATCATTACCCTCTGCCCAGACTCGCATACCGAGTGCCAGTGCGTCAGCCCAGCCTTCTTTGCTATCAGCTACCGTATGAGGAGGGAGTACTCGGCCAGTCTGCATGTTGATCTGAGGGAAGCGTTCGACATTTTGACTCTCGACTGACCAGCCGGCACCAGTCCCACACATAGAGATGTACATGATCTCGGCCAAATCCTGGAAACTAGAAGGTGCGATGTATGAGCAGTTGTATGCGCAGACATGTGTGTTGCGAGCAGCGTGACCGGCAAACTGGAGGAGTCGCATCGATGGCATGGCAGCGTGATCGAGGATGGCATTTCTGATTTCTTCATGCTCGTGTCCAGAAATTTTCTCTCCGAGATTTTCACGGAGGAATGACATGTACCTATCGACGGTCTCTATCCATGTCTCGCGTCTCTTTTCTGCATCGATCCATCGTGAGTATGTACGGTAATAGACAAATTCTCCGAGCGGATTCCTAAAATGTTTCTTGCTATCCTCTGCGAGTTGTTTTACATGGGGAGGTACGACGAGTCCTTTCTCACGGAGCTGTGCTCGCTCCTCGCGATAGACGATATAGGCCTTTGCTGCACGGACTAGTCCACTCGTGATGAGCTCTTTTTCGACACTATCCTGTATACCTTCGACTGTCGGTACAAAATTTCTATGTTTGCTCGCGATTTTTTCGAGGTCGAGGCGTACTCGCTCTGCTACACGGACTGCGTCGGCATGTTTTCCTTCACCTGAGGCTATCATGGCCTTCTCGATCGCATTTTCCACCTTTTCAATAGTGAAAGGCACGATGGTCTCGTCTCTTTTTTGAACGTTCTTGATGAGCCTCTCTGTATGGGAGGCTGAGTGTGTCGGTGACATGGGCAGAGTGATTAACTAATTAATTGACTTTGAAACTAGTATAACAAAGTGACCCTCTTTTCTGGGTAAAAAAAGAGTGGATAAACGATTGATTGTCTTTCGGGTCTATGCTCTGGTATGCTGTGGGAACAAAATAAGTATCGAAACTATGAAATCACCACTTCCACAGGAGGCATATCAGAAAAATGCTCATATATACAAGATTTTGGCCAATTCGAAGCGTCTCGAAGTCCTCAATATACTGAAACGAGGTGAGACTTCGGTCGAAAACCTCCTCGATATCACCGGTATGTCCAAGGCAAACCTCTCTCAGCACCTCGCGCTTCTCCGTCACAATGGTCTCGTGCAGACAAAGAGGACCGGTCTCAATGTTTCGTATCGGATCGTCGATCCACGCATCGTCGAACCATGCAAAATCCTCCACGGTCTCCGCGGTAGACATATGGTCGTCTAGGGCAGGGAGAGTAGCGCACAAAAAAACCGCCCGAGGGCGGTTTTTTTGTGCTTAGACTGATTTTACGCGGAGTTTATTTTTCTTTGACTTGTCTACCTTCGGGAGTCTGATGGTGAGGAGACCGTGTTTCTCGACTGCCTCTGCTTCCTCCACCTCTATTTCTTCTGGGAGCATGATGGTACGAGCAAATGATCCCCAGTAGAGCTCCTTGTGAAAGAAATCTTTACCATCTTCTTCGGCGATTTCTTCACGACGACCCCTGAGGCTCACCATGTCGCGGGTGATATTGATATCGAGGTCCTCAGGGCGCACGCCGGCGACCATCGTCTTGATAATGATCTCATCAGGAGTCTGATAGACATCGACGGCGAGCTCAGCATCGGCAGGAGACTCTTCGAGAAGAGTCTTTTCGCCACGCGAGTGTTCGCGTTCATCCATCGATGACTCGAAATCAGAGTCATCGAGCTTGACTGTGCCAGTGAGCCTCTCAAAGAACGATTTTTTTGGTTGCATTTTATTTCTTAATCTTTTTTACCCTCTCGAAGAGGAGTAGAAGCGCGAGAGCTCCCATCCAGACGAACGAAAATACGAGGAATGTCTTCTCGCCATTCCTATATAGTATATAGTTGTTGAATAGTGCATGCAATCCGATAGCAAGCGTGAGACCTACGACTCGCCAGATGATCTTACCGAGGCGTGAACGATAAAACTCTCTGGCTATACAGTAGCCGACCACTGCGGAAGTGACGACATGGAGGAGAGAAGCACCGAGGAATCGCATATTACCCGTGGCGAACGAGGTATTGATATGACCTTCGAGGAGGGGATTTAGTATAAACATGGTGTTCTCGAGGGCCGAGAAACCGAGGGCTGCTGTCACGAGATATATCATGGCGTCCATCGGTTCGTCGAAATCACGCGACAGAAAGCCGGTGAAATCAGCTGCGAAAAACTTGAGTAATTCTTCACTAGCCGCCCAGATGAGTACAGTGCCGAGTCCCATGCCAAAGAGCCCATAGGCCCATGCCTGTATAGGGTATGCGAGAGGCACGGCTACCATGCCAGCGAGGAAGACGAGCATGAGGCGTCCACGAGGTTCTGGATGGAGCTTGTCCTCGCGTACCCAAAACCAGAGCCAGAAGAGAGCGGGGAGTATACCACCCACGAGGGAGTAAAAAAGTGCTGAAGTCGTCGGTATGCTTATTTGTTCCATGATTCGATCATGAGTAATTTCTTGTCGTGGAGCGGGAGATGAGACCAGATCTCTTCAGTGACATATGGCATGAATGGATGTAGCGCTCGGAGTGAGCGTTCGAGTATATAGAGGAGTGTCCACTGTACGGAGGCCTTTTCATTCGCATCAGTCGAAGCGAGGCGAGGTTTTGACGCTTCGAGTATGACATCGGCAAAGGTGTGCCAGATATAGGCATAGAGTTTTTCACCGGCGAGATGGTAGCGATACTCATTCATATCTTTTTCCACATCAGTCATATAGGTATCAAACTCTTCGACGAGGCGCGCGTCATTGTCTCCGAGCGATGGGCGCTTGTCATAGACATACCCCTCAGTCGATGAGAGGACGAAGCGAGTGATATTCCAGATTTTATTTGCGAAATTTTTGTAGGCCTTGAGTTTTTCTTCCGAGACGCGTGAATCACTGCCGGGACCGGTGCCGATAATGAGAGACATGCGGAGCGCATCAGCACCGTATTTGTCCATCATGATGAGTGGATCGATAGCGCCCGATGATTTTGACATTTTTGAGCCGTCTTTGTTTCGGACGAGGCCGTGGAGATAGACCGTCTTGAATGGAACTTCGCCGAGTATATAGGTCGACATGAGTATCATGCGTGCCACCCAGAAAAATATAATGTCGTATCCCGTCTCGAGTATAGTCGTCGGATGGTAGGTCTTCAAATCCGTTGTTTCCTCTGGCCAGCCGAGTGTTGAGAAAGTCCAGAGACCTGATGAAAACCATGTGTCGAGTGTATCCTCGTCCTGCACCCAATCACTACCCACTGGCGCCTCGAGTCCGCAGTATATATCAGAACCCTTGTACCAGACGGGTACTCTGTGGCCAAACCATATCTGACGAGAGATACACCAATCACGCAGATTGCCAATCCAGTTTGTATAGACTTTCTCAAAGCGATCAGGGACAAATCCGACTGTTTTCTCTGATACGACGCCGAGCATGAGCTCTTTCAATGATTTTCCACCTCGATTTGCTATTTTTTTATTCACATCGATAAACCACTGGAGTTTTGGCAATGGCTCTACGATTCCACCTGTGCGCTCAGCAGTCGAGAGGTTCTGATCGATGTCCTCTTCTTTTTCCATAAGATCTTGCTCTCGGAGCCAGGTGGCGACGAGCTCGCGCGCTTCGGTCACTTTTTTGCCGGCGAGGAGTGGTCCTGTGACCGACATTTTTGCGTACTCATTGATGACAGGGACGAGGGGCAGAGAATGGCGCTGGGCTATATCGTAGTCCACCTGACTATGTGCCGGAGTGACACCGAGTGCACCCGTACCAAAGGCAGGGTCGACGCTCTCATCGGCCACGATTTTGATATGGATTTTCTCTCCAGCAAAATCAATGTCATACTCCTTGCCCACATACTGTCGATAACGCTCATCACTCGGATGCACTGCCACGGCCACATCACCGACCTTGGTCTCAGGACGAGTGGTGGCAATAGAGATGGGGAAGTCCTTTGAATATTTGAATGTATAAAACTTTGCTTTGCCTGCGGTATAGACGATCTCGTCATCCGAGATAGTCGTCTGACCTTTTGGATCCCAATTGACCACGCGGTATCCGCGATAGATGATACCGTCGTCGTACATCTTCTTGAAGGCGGTGCGCACGGCCAGATTTCTTTTCTCATCGAGGGTGTATGCCTCACGAGACCAGTCGAGCGAGGCTCCCATCCTCTTCGTCTGAGAGATGATGGTGTCGTGACTTTCCTGTGCGAATGCATTGACGCGTTTCAAAAATTCTTCGCGCCCGAGGTCATGTCGCTTCTTTCCTTCCTCTTTGTATATGATGCCCTCCACTTTTGACTGGGTGGCGATAGCCGCATGATCAGTACCAGGGAGCCAGAGCGTCTTTTTGCCCTGCATTCTGGCATAGCGGACCATGACATCCTCGATGGTGAGCATGAGAGCATGGCCCATGTGGAGTGTGCCGGTCACATTTGGAGGAGGCAGGACGATAGAAAAAACTTCCTTGTGGCGGGGAGGGAGCTTGTCTGGATTGAAATAGCCACTGTCGAGCCATTCTCGGTAGATACGACTTTCAGTGCTCGCTGGATCATAGGGCTTGAGGAACTTCTCAGGGATATTTGGTTGGGTTTTGGGGTCCATGGATGAGTTTGCCCAAAAATCATAGCAAAATATAGGCTAAAACGAAAATCGGTAGATTTGTTTCGCATTGGTGGGTGAGATTGGTATATACTGTAATCACTAGGCCTATGGTACGGCCTGTATAGGGTGTGGCTCATAGGTCACATGCTCGATGGGTATTATCAGTATTCAAAAAAATTAAATATATGATTATAAACAAGAAAACAACACTTCTCGTCCTCGCAGTCCTCGCTCTCTTTTCTCTCGCCATGACAGTGCGAGCTGAGAGCGGTGATAGCAAGACGCGAGATGGTAGAGAAGCCGTGACCACATCGGTAAACGATGATGAGCTCAAGGTGGAGGATGTCAATCTCGACGATGTGAATGACAGCATCGACAATCTCGACAAGAGTCTCGACAATCTCGACGACGAGGATGCGAATGCCACGACGAGCGAGCGCTCACGAGGTGATGAACACAGGAGCGAGATGTCAGATATCATGAAAGAGCTCAGCAAAATCGCTGATCAGGATAGCGAGATAGGTGATGATATCGATAGCGTCGTCAAGGAACAGAAAGATACAGAAGACAGAGCAGTAAAGGCTATGAATGAAGTAGAGAAGAGAGATGGCCTCCGCACATTCTTCTTTGGTACCGACTACAAGAATCTCGGTGAATTGAAGAGCACAGTAGAGACGACGCAGAATCATATCGAGCGACTCCAAAAGGCGGTGGAGCGTACGACTGATGCATCTGTAAAGGCGGATCTCGAGGCACAGATACAGGCCCTCGAGAACACAGCTTCATCTACAGAAGTATTTATCCGCGACAATGAAGGCAAATTTAGCCTCTTTGGCTGGTTTGTCAGGATATTCCAGAAGTAGGGAGACCTCAAAAGTCACAAAAGCCCGTTCCGCCTAAGCGGAACGGGCTTTTCCTTTACCCTTAGCAAAATACGGCTCAAAGTGGTAGGATTTTGTGTAATAAGCGGTATTTATTGTATTACATGGCAGTCCCAACTTTCGATAAACTTTTTAACCCAGTATTAGATGCCATTCGTGCATTAGGTGGTTCTGGTTCCAATACTGAGATAGATGAAAAGGTTGCTGAACTTTTGAAGCTTTCTGATTCTGATATTAATAGGATCCACAAAGGAAATCGAACCCAACTGAGTTATCGCATTGCTTGGGCTAAAAACTATCTCAAACGTTATGGTCTAGTAGACAATTCGACCAGGGGAATATGGTCACTTACTAACGCTGGGAAAGAGACTGGTAGTGTGAATGAAGCAGAGGTTAAGGCGGCTGTGAGGGCTCTATCAAACTCGACATCTGTTGAAGAGGAAGTAGAGGAGGGTAAGGATCCTTCATCTGAAATTTCAACGTGGCAGGAAAAATTACTTGAGCAAATAAAATCTTTATCACCAGGAGCATTTGAGAGACTGGCTCAACGTATTCTCCGAGAAGCGGGCTTTATTCAGGTTGAAGTCACCGGTAAGAGTGGGGATGGTGGAATTGATGGTACTGGAATCATAAGACTGGGAGGGTTTCTGAGTTTTCATATTATTTTTCAATGTAAGAGATACCAAGGTAGCGTCTCTGCTCAGCAAGTTAGAGATTTTAGAGGAGCAATGGTAGGAAGGGCTGATAAGGGTCTTTTCATAACAACAGGTACTTTTACTCGGGATGCGAAGAAAGAGGCTGTACGGGATGGCGCTCCTCCAATTGATCTTATTGATGGAGAGTTATTGGTAGAAAAAATGAAAGAATTAGAGTTGGGAGTAAAAATAAAAACCCAGGAAGCGGTTGAGGTTGATAAAGATTGGTTTAAAAATTTTTAAACCATGTCTATGCGCGAAAAAATTCAGGTTGTAGACCTCTTTTGTGGAATAGGCGGTCTAACCAACGGTCTTAGACAAGCTGGACTCCTGGTTAAGGTTGGGGTTGATAATGATTCTTCGTGTCGACATGCTTTTGAAAAGAACAATAAGTCTTCTTTTATAAATGCAGACATTTGCAATTTTGATTTTTCTAAACTTAAAAATTACTACAAGTCAGAAGGCTTCTCTGTGCTAGCTGGGTGTGCTCCTTGCCAAGTTTTTTCCTCTCATTCATTCAAAATAAAAGGCAAGGAAGAAGATAGGCGCTGGACTTTACTTGATCATTTTGCCCGAGGTGTAAATGAATTGCTTCCTGATATTGTATCAATGGAGAACGTGCGAGGTATTGTTGATACAGACGTTTTTGGTCGTTTTGTAAAGAATTTGAAATCAAAGGGTTATCATGTTGACTACAAAATTGTTTTTACTGCTGACTACGGCATACCTCAGGGGCGCCAAAGACTTGTGTTGCTTGCTTCTAGGTTAGGTGTAATAAAAATTCCAACTCCCACACATAAAAAAGATAATTATGTGACCGTAAAACAAATTATTGGAAAACTTCCTAAGATTGAAGCTGGTGAACAAAGCAAGAAAGATCCTCTACATCGTGCAAAGAAGCTTGCCAATATAAATCTCAAACGTATTAAGCAATCAAAACAAGGTGGAACGTGGAAGGATTGGGACAGGAGGCTCTTACCAGATTGTTATAAAAAAGAATCAGGTGAGACATACTCTTCAGTGTACGGAAGAATGCGATGGAATGGGATAGGTCCTACAATTACGACGCAATTTACAAACTATGGTTCGGGGAGATTTGGTCATCCTGAACAAGATCGAGCTATTTCTTTAAGAGAGGGCGCTCTCCTTCAGACTTTTCCCAGAGACTATGACTTTGGGGACTTACCTCAAGGCACGATTGCTCGACATATTGGAAATGCTGTGCCTCCTCAGCTTGGGTATGTATTAGGTATGACTATAAAGAAACACATAAAACAGTATGACAGATAATACAGGACGACAGTACAAAATAAATATCGATCCTAGAATTTTAGAGTTGCTCGGTCCTAGTCTGTACACGAATATTTACTTTGTGCTAGCAGAATTGGTTGCGAATTCATATGATGCAAACGCATCAAATGTGTACATAATTCAAAAGGAAAACTCAATTATTGTGGAGGATGATGGAACAGGAATGTCTTATAACGCGGGGGATATTGAAAAATATCTTAATGTTGCAATAGAGACTAGAACCAATGATAAAGAATCATATACAGTAGACGGATCAAGAAAGAAAATAGGAAGAAAGGGTGTTGGTAAACTTGCAGCACTCGCTGTCTCTGAAAATGTATTGGTTATGACAGTAAAGAATAGAGATAAATCAGGTTTTGTCTTATCCCGTCATGTAGGTAAAAATCATGAACTAAGAGCATTAAGTGATGTCGAAATTAAATTTGAGGAAATTGTGGATCAAGGAACTTCTATTGTAATGACTAATCCTCAGTATGGAATGCACAAGACAACTGATGCAGTCAAGAATAATCTTTTAAAGATATTTCCACTCGTAAATGAAAAGTTCAAGATCCATCTATTAAGAGGGGGAGAAAAGATAACTATTGATTCTTTTGACAACGAAATAGTTAAGGCTCTTGGAGCTTTGATAACTTTTGGAGACGAGTTTGAATGTCTTGCCAAAGTTTTTGATTCTAAGTTGGCAGAAAAAGGTGAGATTGAGAAAAAACTACTTAAGACAGAGAATTCTGTACACTTTCCAGTTAGGCTTAAGAATAAAGCAGGAGAAGAGAAAGACTATGATCTAGAAATCAAGGGGTGGATTGGTGCGTACCGTACAACTCGTGATAGGAAAAAGGACCCAGGAGATTTCCCAGATAACTTCATATCTCTCCTATCTAACAGTAAGTTGGGCGAATATAATATTTTACCTTTAGTCGGTAAGAATAGACTCCCAGAAGTTTACATAGTGGGTCAACTGCATATTGATCTCTTTGAGGAAACAGAGTTACATGACATGGCATTAAGTAATAGACAGGGTTACAAGACGGATGACCCACGATATCAAACCGTCATTGACTACGTTAGAGATAATCTTTTGCCTCGTATTGTGGCAATGAGAGAAATGTATGCTGATCACCAAAAGAAAATAAGGGATAAGGATAGAAATGATCAGAAAAAAAGAGATGAAGAAGAACTGCGTAAAAGAGTAGATGAATACAGGAGCTCTGCGTCAAAGAATGCTAGTAAAAAAATCGCTGGTATCTTAGGCAAAGATACTCCAAAAGACGTAGAAGAGGTAATTTCTGCTGAAATGAACAATGCTTTCCCATTAATGGGCTTGAAGCAGAGAGTTGACTCAAACAAAAAAAAGATACTGATAAGTCATTATAGTGGTGACAAGGCGCTTTGTGATGTTATTGAAAAAATGCTTGTCTTCAATAATGTTCCCGAAGAAGACATTATCTATACGAGTAGTGACAATGTTGATTCAGGAATTCCTGCCGGAGCACATTTATTTGAATACCTTAGAGATTATTTCGTAGATAGTTATTCTGACAAAAAGATATTTGTTATCTATGTGACAAGCGAGAATATGGCTAAGGAATGGAATCCAGTAACTGAGGTTGGGGCTGGTTGGATTACCGAAAGTAAACACCAGATATTTACAATCAATGATTATCGTCCTCTGCGACCATTAGACATAGACTTGCTATGGCACAAAAGCAATAAAAAAGGGGATCATATCTCAATGAGCACTCGCCAATTTGATGAGTTTATTAAAAAAATATTGTACATATGTACTGAAATTGGGTTCTCTGTTAAAGATAAGACTTCAAACAAAGAGGAGTTACGGCGATACGTTAAGGTTGTATAGTCTAATAGTTTTTTAGTTTATCCACAGGGGAGGGGTTGCAAGGTGAACGAACGTTCACTATACTTATGTACATCAGATTAGCGAGGGGTTTAACCAATAAAAACATGAGTATATATGCACGAGTCAGGGCGGTGGAGAGGGAGATCGATCTCATCAATCATCAGATAGATATGAAGATCATCATCGGTAGGTCATATCAGAGGGATGCGCAGAAGCACAGAATGCTCATCGCCGAGCTCAAGAGATTGAAGCAGGTGAGGGATAATGCATGGCTTTCTCGAGTGGGGAGATTCGCGGGCGCGGTATCGAGCTTCATGCTCTAATAGATAGATATGTACGACGAGCAGAGACAAAAAATTCAGGATTTCTATGAGCGACATCGCCGGATGCCGAGCTATACAGAGATGATGAAGCTCACTGGCTTCAAGTCTAAAAATGCTGTCCACAAGCTCGTGGGTAAGCTCGTCGACCTCGGTATCGTAGCGCAGGATGAGCAGGGCAGACTCATACCGACGCGAGGCATGGACGAAGTACCACTCTTGGGCCTCGTCGAGGCCGGCATACCCACCTCTGTGGACGCCGAAGTGGGTGAGACGCTCGATATCAATGCGTACCTGGTCAAGGATAGGTCTCGCTCGTATGTGCTCGAGGTGAAGGGCGACTCGATGATAGATGAAGGGATAAAGGAGGGTGACCTCGTCGTGGCGAAAAAAGGTGGTGAGCCACGTGATGGCGATATCGTCATCGCCGAAGTAGATGGTGGTTGGACTATGAAGTATCTGAGGAAAAAAGACGGCAAAGTGTACCTCGAGCCTGCAAACAAAAACTACAAACCTATCTATCCGAAATACGATCTCAAAATCGCCGCCATTGTCACCGGCGTCATCCGAAAATATTAACCCTTCTCATTCATTATTTAGTCTCTATACCTTATTCGCGCGAATAGGCGAATAAGGAAAAGGAGTGGATATAAGACTTAGTAGAAGTAGTAGAATAATTATATGCAGGAAAAGGAACTTGAACGGATATTCAAAGCCTTTGCAAACAAGCGTAGGATTGCCATAGTCAGTTTCCTAAAACAGAAAGGCAAGGCATCGGTCGGCGATATTGCTAAGGCGATAAAACTTTCCTTTCGAGCGACATCAAAACATCTCGTCATACTTTCCACACTCGATGTTGTCGACAAGGAGCAGGTGAGTCTCACAGTCTTTTATTCTTTGTCAAAAGATCAAAATTCCACAATCTCAAAAATACTTTCTATCTTATAAATTCAACCTTTCCTAATTTTCATTAATACCTTATTCGCGCGAATAGGCGAATAGTTGTGGCGGTTATGGAGTATATAGACATAGATAGAGAGTATTTTGAATCTAATTTCCTATCACGAGGCCACCGATGGCTCGAAAATCGTCTGTATGAGCGCGTTTTTGTATGTGTTTGAAATAACCGGCGATAGATATCATGAGGGCATTGTCTGTGGAGTGATCTATCTGGGGCAGGTGGACTGTGAGTGAGCGGTCTGTGGCAAATCGTAGGAGGGCCTCTCGTATATGAGTATTGGCGATGACACCACCACCTGCGATGAGTGACTCATAGGTATAGGTGTCATGGGCTCGAACGAGCTTGGCTACTATCACATCCGTGATTGCGTCCTCGACTTCACGAGCGAGGCCGAGACGCTCAGTGTCTGTGAGAGCGCCGTGTCGATCGAGTCCATAACGCACGGCAGTCTTCAGTCCTGAGAATGAGAAATCGAGATCAGGGCTGTCTATCATAGGTCGAGGGAGAGGAAATGGTGATGGGATATCACGAGAGCGTGCCTCGGTGGAGAGACGGGATATCTCAGGTCCGCCTGGATATGGCAGGCCCATGAGACGCGCGACTTTGTCGAAGCATTCGCCCACCGCATCGTCGCGCGTCTTGCCGACGATTTCATATGCACCGATAGCTTTCATCAACACCATCTCAGTATGTCCACCTGATATGAGGAGGGCGAGAGCGGGGAGCTCTGGCTTGGATATGAGAAATCGGTCAGTAGAAGTCTTCTCATCTCGTTTTTTCAAGAGTGAGACGAGTACATGTCCCTCCATATGATTGACCGGTACCAGTGGCACGCCCCAGACCTCGGAGAGTGCTCGAGCAAAGCCGAGGCCGACCCAGAGGGCTATCTCGAGGCCCGGTCCCTGTGTGACAGCGATGAGGTCTATATCAGGCCTCTCTATCGTCGATATGTAGGCACGAAAAGCGGTGAGGAGCTCGGGCTCACGAGCGAGTATCGTCCCGACAGTATCGAGTGCTTGAAAATGCGAATCAGCTCGAGGTTTGGCAAAGCCAGCCTTGCCCAATGTCTCTGCGAGGACAGGTACGAGATTTTTTCCATGTTCGCGTTTGGCGAGTAGGGGATAGATACCACCATACGGACGATGGAGGTCTATCTGGGAGTGCACGGTATTGGCGAGTATGCGCACGCTCTCACCATCGATCTCTATGAGCGAGACCGCTGTATCATCGCAGGAGGTTTCTATACCGAGTATCTTCATGACGCTAATCTTACACACTCTCACCAAATAAAGTCTAGCCTCGTCCTACACTCGATGCGGAACATCGAAGTATTTGGCGAGGCATCAGGGTAGACTTTGTTGCAGGAGTACCGGCTCCGCCGGCACTTTCTTGTATATACAGATTTTTCTCCCGTAGCGAGCTACATGGGACAAAAATCTGTATTCGCAATAAAAAAGCGCTCTCCTAGGAGAGCGCTCGGGGGATATATTCATCGAATTCAGAGAGAGCCTTGATACAGCCGATAGCACCGGCTCCAATGAGATACCTATCGAGACCATCGAGCCCTGGATATCGGATGATGCCGACAGACCTGACAGAGACATCTGTGGCGTGTTCGATGTCGAGCACCGAATCACCAATCATGAGGGTCTCTGCTTTCGAAAAGCCGAGCTCCTGTATGACAGTCTCGATTGCTTTCGTCTTGCTCTCGCATTCTCCGCGAATGCTCGAGAAGTGCTGGATGATACCGGCTTCGGTGAGCACCTGCTCTACGCGTGTGCGGTAGTTGCCAGAAACAATTGCGAGCACATGACCTTTTGCTGCGAGACGGATAACCGTCGGGACCGCATCAGGGAATAGTGTCGCACCGGGCTCGTTGGCCTTTTCCACAAACAGTCTGTCAATTTCCTCATTGGGCAATGTCACTCCGCGCTCTTTGTAGAATGCGGTATAGGGTGGTTTGAGGTGAATGAGGAATTCGCGAATACTCGGGACGGGTAATCCGCAACAGGTGAACACATTGGAGACTCCGCGATGAATATGGGGCATACTGTCAAATATCGTGCCGTCGAAGTCAAATACGAGAAGGGACATACTGATTCACATACTACACATATTTTCGAAATTTCAAAGGTGGAATCATTCTCTATGGTGATAATAAAAAAGCGCCCAAGGAGGACGCTTTGACCATCTACCAATCGAGGTCGAGACTGAGCACATCGACAGATGCTAGACCGGGATAGGTCTCGATGATCTCACCGAGGCCGGTATCCATGATGCTCTTCGAATTGAGCATGCCAGTCGATCCCACGAGATGCCGGACTTCGCTATCCGTGAGGAGAGCGATACCGATATGAGGTGGGACGAGACCGCTCCGCTCAAGGAAATCGTAGAGCGGATCGAGGATGCGCGCGGCGTTCTGCTCGGCGACCCGCGCATACTCTTTATACATGAGTTTGCGTAGGGCATCGAACATGCGCGCTGGCGCACTCGAATCGAACGATACCTTGCCCGTGGCAGCCGACTCTTCGCAGAGTGCCACCATGGTCCGGAAGGTCCGATCTCGCTGGGAATGACCGAACCAATCCATGGCTTCGACGAGGTCCTTCGAACATTTCCAGCGCAAGCGCCGGAAATCATTGAAGTCTGCGAAGAGGTAAGCGATCTTGTCCGCATAGCGGACGACCCATGCCTCCGGCGTCATCTCGAGTGACGCATTCGACCCCGAGTGTCGATACATGCCGTCGAGCGTCTCGTGGGTGAGATTGAGTCCTGCACCACGCCGTTCGATATGTTGTGCCACGACCACACCCATGACCTCATGAGTGAATGGCTTGCCCATCTTTAGGGCGAGGTAATGTTCACCCTGATGGCCGAGTGGCACATGACCGATATCGTGCCCTGCGGCGATGGACAGACTGAGGTGGGTATTGAGTCCGAGATGTTCAGCGATACGACCGCCATGTGCCATGACTTCGGCTACATGAGTAGAGCGATCCCGGATATAGGGCGTGAGCGGGGAAGAAGCGACTTGATTTTTGCCACTCATCCGACGCCACGCTTTGGATGAGAGGATGACTGACAGATCCCTGATGAAGGGGTCGCCGATTGCGTGGAAATCAGTGTCCCACGACTGCCGCCGTCTGCCTGAGACGGTGCGTAACTTCGAGAGAACTCCCTGCGTCGCCATGAAGCGCGCGTGGAGCTCTCGGTCTGGTATGTCTTTCATAGTAAAGGTTCTCCTGCGCTCATACTAAGCAGGGGAGGGACAAAGTCAAATAAAAAACACTCAGAAAATGTCGAGTGTTTTTATGTATATGTGACCCCACGGAGAGTCGAACTCCGGTTAACGGATTGAAAACCCGCTGTCCTAACCATTAGACGATGGGGCCTATACTCTGACCTACGGATACCAAGTTACCGCAAAAATGGCCTTATTTCAACACCTTTGTATTATTGTCGACTTTGTTGTAAGTTGTACCTTGTCGTTGACCATTAGGGAGAGGTGGCAGAGTGGTCGAATGCACCGGTTTCGAAAACCGGCAGAGGCGAAAGCTTCTCGGGAGTTCGAATCTCCCCCTCTCCGCTCTTTAGAGAAATATAATTGTATTAAATATGATAAAAGATAATTTGAAAGGGTTTCTCGAATTTGTTCGTACACAGGGAGTAATCGGGCTCGCAGTCGGTTTGATACTCGGCGGGGCAGTGACGACCCTCGTCACTTCGATGGTAAAAAATCTGGTCAATCCGCTCGTCGGACTCCTCCTCGGCAAGGCAAAAGATCTCGCGACATATCAGGTAGACATACTCGGCGCGAGCCTCACATATGGTCAGTTTATATTGGATGTTATCAATTTTGCGGTCATTGCCATGATCGTTTATTTTGGCGTCAAAAAGCTCGGTCTCGACAGGCTCGACAAGCCAAAGCAGTAGCGCTAGACTGGGACCGTATGACTATTCGCTCCCTTATATCTATAGCCCTCATAGTCGGATTTTCCACCATAGCAGTATTTGGGGCTTTTGGTATGGGTCAGAGCATCGGGGGACAGAATGCCTGTATCGCGGCTACGGCGAGTGGTCTCGACTGTCTCGCTCCGTCAAATCTCGCTTCGATAGCATCCATGTATCTCGGTGCATTCGGCACATTTTCATCAGCAATCTTTTCAGTGCTCGCACTTCTAGCACTTTTTGTCACTGCACTTCTCACATTTGGACAGTCTGGATTGGCCACTAGCCACTCCACTCTCGCATCATGGGCACGCAGGTCAGATATCTCACACTCTCTCTCCATACAGCCGACACTCTCGTGGGTAGCGATACACGAAAATAGTCCATCTCGTCGATAGAGGACGCACTGACCACACATCTCATCTGGTGTAGTCATCATGCGTCCATGCCTTCCACTCGGAGGGCTTTTATCATTCTCAAACACGCATGAATAGATCAACAATCAAACATCTCATCATCGGCATCATCGGCATTCTGCTCATCACGGCCATCGCATGGTTACTCGGCGCACGATTGACTCCCGTCATATCGATCGCCGCACTCGTCGATAGCGTGAACCCCTGTGCGTTCTCGGTACTTTTCCTCACTATCGCATTCCTCATGAGCACCGGTACGACACATAGAAACATTATTCGGATTGGCGGTGTCTACATCCTCGGAATATTCGTAGTCTATCTCGGTATCGGACTCGGCATTCTCCAGGCACTCTCATTCTTTGGCGTACCACACTTCATGTCGAAAGTAGGTGCAAGTCTCGTCATCGCTCTCGGCGTCTGGTCTCTCGTGGGCGACCTCTTCCCGAAGACAAAGAGTCATCTCGGCATACCACAGAGTGCTCATCGTCGTATCGCCATACTCATGGAGAAGGCATCCATTCCCGCAGCTTTCGTCCTCGGTGGTTTCGTCGGCCTCTGTGAATTCCCATGCACGGGTGGTCCATACCTCATGGTCCTCGGTCTCCTACATGATGCGAGCACTTACCTCACCGGTCTCGGATACCTCATCTGGTACAACTTCATCTTTGTCTTGCCACTCATCGTCATACTCGTCATAGCGAGTGATGAGAGCGTCTTGGCAAAGGTCAAGGCATGGCGAGGAGCTGAGGGTGGCACCATGAGATTCTGGGGTAGTATCGCCATGATAGCTCTCGGTATAGGTCTATTACTCATCTAAATCAAAAACATGAAAGACATTGAAGGATTCAAAAAATTGCAGGAAAAAATAGAGCAGATGAAGAAAAGTGGTGGTATCGACCTCTCGACGGAGGAGGATCTCTCGATAGCCATCATGAATCTCATATCGCTCGAAGAACATTTCTTCTTTACAGGAGAAAAGACAGGGAAGGGAGAGTATTTCGATCTTCTCGGCGAAGTGCGTGAGATGAGGAAGTCTCTCCTCGCTCGCATGATGCAGAAGAATGAAGGTGAGAGCTGGTGTATCAGCAAACACCTCCTCTCAGCATCGATGCGTCTCATGGAGGTCGGTACCAAGCTCGGTCAGGATGGAAAGAAAAAAGAGATGAAGGAGACATTTGACTATGCCTATCGTCTCTACTCACTCTTTTGGGCGCTCAGACTCAAGCTCATCGATACAAAATCGATCGGGCTCGCGAAAGACGGAGACAAGAAATGGACAGTCGAAGACATCGTTACTAAACTCGTAGATTGCTGCAATGAATAAAAAAATACCTGTTGTCATAGTGCTCGGTATTCTCATCATCTCTCTCGCATTTATATTCTGGCCACGCGATGCTGAGACTCTAAATCTCGATGTGTTTGCTCAGTGTCTGGCTGAAAAAGGGGCGACGATGTATGGGGCAGAATGGTGTCCACACTGCAAAGAGCAGAAAAAACTCTTTGGTGGGTCATGGTCACTCGTGCCATATGTCGAGTGTCCTGAAAACATCTCGCTCTGTCTCGCAAGAGGTATCGAGGGTTATCCGACATGGCTCGTGAGTACCTCGACGCGTCTCGTCGGTACACAGAGTCTAGAAGAACTAAGTCGAGCGACTGCATGTCCGCTCCCGCTTGAAAAACAAAACCAATAGTGTAGTCTAGTGTCGTACGCCTTCGGGCGTACACGAGCGCGCTTAGCTCAGTTGGTAGAGCATCTCATTGACGTTGAGAGGGTCATAGGTTCGAATCCTGTAGCGCGCACACACGACGAAAACATCCGCCTTGAGGCGGATTTTTCGCGTGTGTGCGAGACGGAACCATATTCGCCGTTTCGGCGAATGGTGAGTCGGGGTCGCGACCGAACGAGCCGACGGGCGAGTGAGAGTTGTGACCACATGTGTGAGGCAGGTTTTCTGATTTTGTGCGAGACGGAGCGATGTTTTCCGTTTCGGAAAACCGCGAGTCCGGGTCGGGAGGCCTGAGCCCGACGAGGCGAAGGAACTCCTGACCACATTGTGCGACCTGCCCACCGGCAAGGACTGATCTTCATTTCCAAAGTATGGCTCTGTCTAGCCGTTATTTTCCTCTCTCAAAATCTGATATAATGAAACCTCAATATACACATATACATGTTTGCACTCATCAAGAAATACAAAGTCGCTATCATCGTCGTACTCGTCGTTGCTGTTCTCGCAGTCATAGCTATACGGGCGACTGCAAAAGGTGATTACACTACGACTACTCCGACCATAGGAGATCTCGTCCGTACGGTGAAAGTATCTGGAAAGGTCGTACCACAGAGTGAGGTATCGCTCGGCTTTGAAAATGCCGGCACAGTCGCTCGTGTCTATAGAGATGTGGGGGATGAAGTATCTCGTGGCGACATACTCGTCAAACTCGATGATTCAAAAGTACTAGCTGATCTCACAAAAGCTCGTGCCGATCTCGCATCAGCCCGTGCGGAACTCGCGAAGATAGACGGGGCTGGCATCTATTCGACAAAGACCGATAATGCGAAGCGCGCAGTCATCCAAGCGATAGCTGATGCCTACACACAGGCAGATGACGCCATACACAACAAAGCTGATCAGGTATTCGAAAATCCACGAAGTCAAAACCCAAAGATTATATTTGCATTTGATGATGTAGCACTTCGTGATTCGATAGATGCAAATCGCCTCCTCATAGAGGAAGCACTCACTTCGTGGAAGGTTCTCGTCTCAAAGGAGAGTGTATCGACATACTCAGACAGCGATCTCGAATCAGCAAAGTCGTATGCGTCGAGCATATCTCGATTCCTCGATGATGTGGCTCGTGCCGTCAATGATTTTACGGCGAGTGGAGCACTCTCTCAGACATCTATCGATAAATATCGTACCGATATATCTGTCGGTAGGCAGAATGTAAACACCGCTGCATCGGCGCTCATCAGCAAAGGGGATGCGCTCCGCGAGTCACTCTCTGATGTGCCAGTGCAAGCAGCAAAAGTGGAGGCAGCGCGAGCAACAGTCATCGCATATGAGTCTGATTTGTCAAAGACCGCCCTCGTATCTCCTATTGCAGGTGTCGTATCAAAACAGGACGCAAAGACAGGACAAGCAGTCTCACTCGGTACTCCGCTCGCGTCAGTCATCAGTCAGAGCTACAAAATAGAGACCTATGTACCAGAGGTGTCGATCGCCGGTGTCTCAGTCAAAAATCCTGCCTCAGTCACTCTCGATGCATATGGCACAAAAGAGCTATTTAAGGCCGTCGTTTCTGCTATAGACCCAGCCGAGACCATACGAGACGGTGTGTCGACCTACAAGGTCACTCTCACATTCGTATCGCCCGATGCACGTATACGCTCTGGCATGACGAGCACTATCGATATAGAGACACAGAGAAAGGCTAATGTATTACTCATACCAGAGAGATCTGTGGTTTCAGATTTATCGGGCACCTCGGTCTATGTACTCATCGGCGACAAGGCTTCCGAAAAGAGAGGAGTAGCCATTGGTGAGCGTGATTCGTCAGGGAATGTAGAAGTACTCTCAGGTATCACGAGCGCTGAGGCTATTCTCATTAATCCGCCGAAAAAATAGACGATGCCGAATTTTGTCCGCATAGGATTTTTTCTCGCATTACGCCAAATCCGTCGTGCGAGCAAATGGACCACGATACTCATCATATTTGTGATGACGCTCACATTTCTCAACCTTGTGGTTGTCTCAGGTATCCTCGTCGGTCTCATACAGGGTGCTATAGATGCAAACAAGGTGTACTACACGAGTGACATCATTATTTCCAAGCTCGACAAAAAAGACTACATCGAACAGTCGCCGAAAGTCATCTCTACAGTGCGTTCATTTCCCGAAGTCGCTGGCATATCTCCGCGCTATATCGAAGGAGGCCGTCTCGAGGCGGGTTACAAGGCGAGAGTGAAGGATACAGACACAAATGAGGCAGCGGCATCACTCACTGGTATCGATCCTATAGCTGAGGACAATGTCACCAATCTATCGAAATTCATCATAGAGGGTGAGTATCTGAAGCCGGGTGATTATGATCAGGTCCTCGTCGGTGCGTATCTCTTGAAACAATATTTTCCCGTCGAATCGCCTGGGTTTAGCACGCTAGCTGATGTGAAGATCGGGGACAAAATACGCGTCACTGTCGGTGATCTGAATAGGGAAGTCACAGTCAAGGGTATCGTGAAGACAAAGGTCGATGAGATAAGTATGCGTGTGTTTTTCAACGATTGGCAGCTACGCCAGCTCATAAAGAGAGACGACTTCAATGTGGATGAGATCTCGATACGACTCAAACCAGGAGTAGATCCTGTATTCGTACGAGATGGGCTCATACGCTCTGGAATAGGAGAGTATGCTCGGGTACAGACATTTGAAGATGCTCAACCAAAATTCATAAAAGATATGAAAACGACCTTTGCTCTTCTCGGTAATATGATCAGCTCTATCGGCCTCGTCGTCGCATCTATCACTATATTCATCGTCATATTTATCAATGCCATCACGCGACGCAAATTTATAGGCATCATGAAAGGCATCGGTATATCAGGCAAGGCGATAGAGACATCCTACATATTTCAATCGACTTTTTATGCGATTATCGGCTCGGCTATCGGTCTTGCTGTACTGTATGGGTTTTTACAGCCATACATCACGGCGCATCCGATAAATTTCCCATTCTCGGACGGCATACTCGTGGCACCGCTCGATGAGACATTGGCACGCATACTGCTCCTCGTCGTGACGACAATCATCGCTGGGTATATACCAGCACGAATGATCGTGAGGAAAAATACACTCGATTCAATACTAGGCAGAAACTAAACTACCATGTCACTCATACGCGTAAAAAGTCTCATAAAGACATTCACAGACGGGGAGAAAGAAACTCGAGTGCTCAAAGGTATTGATTTTAAGGTAGAGCAGGGTGAATTCATCGCTATCATGGGTCGATCTGGTGCGGGTAAATCTACATTTATGTATCAGATATCACTCCTCGACGAGCCGACGGAGGGTGAGATATGGCTCTTTGACGCTGATACACACAATATGTCAGTCGATGAGACGACAGATTTCCGACTCAATGAGCTCGGCTATGTGTTTCAGGACTATGCGCTCTTGCCTGATCTCACTGCAGAAGAAAATGTCGCCTTACCTCTCATGATGAAAGGGGATTCCAAACGCGGAGCTCTGGCGGAGGCGAGAGTAGCGCTCATGCGTGTCGGTCTCGGCCATCGTACAGAGAACCTGCCGAGTCAGCTCTCAGGAGGTGAACAGCAGAGAGTTTCTATCGCACGCGCGCTTGCACATAAGCCGAGAATACTTTTTGCCGACGAGCCGACAGCCAACCTAGATAATGAAAGCTCGCGAAGCATCATGGAGCTTTTCAAAGAGGTGCACCGTGGAGGCCAGACCATCATCATGGTCACTCATGAGGAGGAATACTCCAAGCTCGCAGATCGTATCGTGAAGCTCGATGATGGTCGTATCATCTCAGACGAGAAAGATAAATAAAAACTAGATTCATTGTTTTTGCAAAAAGAATCATATTGTTGTAGTGTGATTTCAGATGAATAATCCATTGCATACTCCCGCGCCTGAATCACCTGACAAGTCGAGAGATGTCATCGTCGATCCACGAGCACGACGAATCAATCCACACCGTAGACGTGTCGGAGAGGGGACATTTGTGGCAGAGAGAGAATTGAGCCTCGCCGACGAGCGTTTTCAGTCGAGGCTGGAGTCCCTCGAGCGTAAGGCAGGTGTTCGTTGATTCTCAAACCGCTTCGGCGGTTTTTTTATTTCATACATTCGAAATGTATCGTCTTTTACTGTTGATCTATCGAGTGTGGAGGTAGACATAGATATCCTCGAGCGCCTTTACTGCATCACCTGCAGCGATATTGTTTTGATGATAGAGCCCATCAGTACAGTCTCCGGCGGCCCAGACACCGATGGCACTCGCTGCTTGAGTCTTTGGATCGACGAGTATGCGTCCGTATGGATCGAGGGTGACGACATCTTTGGCAAATTCGGTAGTGGGTATCGAGCCGACCTCCGCGAATATACCCGTGACAGCGATATTTTTTATTTCACCAGTCTTTTTGTCTTTGTATGAGAGACCAGTCACAAATATGCCACCTGTCACAGATGCGAGTTCAGCCCCGAGGAGTGCGTGCATTTTTGGATTCGATGTCACACGCTTTACGGTCACAGGATCTGCTTTGAATTCATTGCTTCTATTGAGGAGCGTGACTGAACGGCAGTAGGCGAGGAGCTGAGCAGCACTCTCGAATGCGGCATTGCCACCACCTATGACAGCGACATCCTGATCGGCAAAGAGTGGGCCATCGCACGATGCGCAGTAGGTGATACCCTTGTGCTCAAATGTATCTGCTCCGGGCACGGTGAGTTTTCTCCTATGACTCCCTGTGGTGATGAGTACGGTGCGAGCAGTGTATGAGCCATTGTCTGTCTGTATTGTGAATGTGTCACCTGATTTCTCGAGTCTTGTGACATATTCTCCGACTCGTATATCGACGATATCACCTGCATAGGCACGCAGATGTTCCTCCATGTTTTTTGCAAAGTCAGCCCCGCTTATCTTTACTGTACCTATCCAATTCTCTATACCCTCCGATACGGTCGATTGGCTCTGGAAATCTTTCGTAATGAAAACAGTCTTGAGCCTCTTGCGAGATGCGTAGACGCCCGCTGCGACACCTGCTGGACCCCCTCCGAGTATTGCTAAGTCGTACATAAGTAGAAATAGTATAACAGAAATGTACAATACATTTGACTAGACGAGACCATTAGGATAGTGTGCGACCCATATGCACCTTATGAATCTATCCGAAAAGGATTATCGCGTTCTTACATTTATCTCCAGTTCTGAAGACGCTGTTGGTTCTGGTCTTCTCACAGCGTTTCTTCGCACACATGATAAGAGGACGACCAAAGCAACCGCTTATAGTGTGATCAAGCGTCTCCTCAAGCGCCAACTCCTCAGAGTCTACTTTGATACGAATGACGGTTCGTATAAGGGCTATCGCCTCAGTCGCAAGGGCGCCAAGCTCTGGCAGTTCGCAAGGGCCCATTATGCCAAACTCGCTGTCCTCGGGGATACCACTGATAATCCAGCTTAATCAAAAACCCCGCAGGAACGCGGGGTTTTTTAAATTACTTCTTCCTTCTGAGGAATGCTGGCACTGCACCCCAGTCATCATCTGCATCTATGATAGGAATGTTTTTCTTGTCTTCAGCCGATGATTTTGGCTCAGGCTTCTCTTCTTTTTTCTCGTGTTTTTCTGATTTCTCAGCGACGGTATTGAATATCTTGCCTGTATGAACAGGCGCGGTCTTTACCACCTCGTCCTTTGGCTCTGAAGAGAAGAGGGATTTCTTTTGTACATGCGATGATGGGGTCTCGCCGAATCCAGACGCAATGACGGTCACCTTGATTTCGCCCTTCTTGAGCTTCTCATCACGGACGGTGCCGAATATAACCTTTGCATTTGGGTCTATAGACTCAGTGATGACTTTTGCAGCATCTTGAATCTCAAACATCGTGAGGTCGTCACCACCGGCGATGGAGAAGAGTACACCCTTTGCGCCAGCGATAGAGATATCGAGGAGAGGGGAGTTGATAGCCATCTTGGCAGCATCCTCAGCACGCTTCTCACCACTACCGACACCAATACCCATGAGAGCAGAGCCGGCATTTTCCATGACCGCGCGGATATCTGCAAAGTCGATATTGATGAGACCTGGTGTGGTGATGAGATCCGAGATACCTTCGACTGCTTGTTTCAACACTTCATCACACATAGCGAATGCTGCTTTTGCAGTCGTATTTCTATCGATGTTCGAGAGGAGTCTATCGTTTGGTATGACGATGATGGCATCAACTTCTTTTTTGAGTGTGTCGAGTGCCTGCTCTGCGATGCGGAGGCGCTGGGCACCTTCAAAGAAGAATGGCTTGGTAACGACGGCGACAGTGAGTGCGCCGAGCTCCTTTGCAGTCTTTGCGACAGCAGGTGCAGCGCCTGAGCAGGTACCACCACCCAAACCTCCAGCGACGAAGACCATGTCAGCATTTTTTAGAGCTTCTTGGAGTTCCTCCTTTGTCTCTTCGACTGCGCGACGACCGAGCTCTGGGTTCATGCCAGTACCCAAACCCTTTGTGAGATTCTTACCGATGTGAATCTTTTTCTTTGCGAGCGTGTGATGGAGATCCTGAGCATCAGTGTTGACGCCGATGAATTCCACACCCTTCACCTTTGAATTCACCATATGGTTCAAAGCATTTTTACCTGACCCTCCGACACCGAGGACTTTGATGCGTGCGAATGTCTCTACTTCCGGTACTATGTTTGGCATGATGCGTTGAATAAATGGCTAATCCGCGTGACGGGATACCCGTTCGTTTGGTCTTCTAATAGTGGGTCAATAATAGCAAACAGGGCCTATATTTCAAGGGTTAAAAGTGGTGTATAAAAAGTGGAAAAAGCGCCAAAAATCAGGATTTCCGATCGAGACAGAGGGGTGGATTATGGTAGGAATTGCTTCAAAAACGAGAGGAATCGATTTGCGCTTGCGGTACCCGTCTTTCGTATGCCATTGTCATCCGATTCGCTACCCAGTCCGAGGAGACAGAGACCGTACGCGACTGACCATGTAGCGTCTTTTGTATCATCTCCGTCAGAGAGTCCGAGTTTGCCGATACGAGATGGCAGACGCAGGGTCGCCTTTGCGAGATCCTCGATAGCGGTGAGTCCTGAGCCACCACCGGTGATGATGATACCCGCAGGGAGGAGACCGTTCTTGTCGATTTTTTTCAAATGTGACTCGATGAGCTCAAACATGTCTCGGAGTCGAGCCATGACTATCTCATCGAGCTTTTTCTTTGAGAATGATGAATCAGATGATGAGCCGCGTTTGATATTTTCTGCTTCTTCGATAGAAAGTCTCATACCGAGAGCGATATCGTTTGTGATATCAGTCGAGCCGATAGGGAATATCTCGAGTGAGATAGGGAGATTGTTTTCGTAGACGACGATTGAAAGTGTCTCACCACCGATATTGGCGAGGACACAGCCGGCGATTTTTTGACTCTTTGAGAGTGTGACGAGCGAGGCGGCGATAGGAGAAGCGATGATGTCTTGCACTTCGACACCAGCATCACCTATGGCTTCGACGAGATCGTCGAGATGCTGTGCGAGGCAGGTGACGAAAAGCACCGTGCCCTCGAGCTTCTTGCCCTTCATGCCTTGAGGTCTACCGAGTACCATCTTGCCATCTATCTTCCACGAGAGAGGAATGGTATGAATGATTTTCTGATTGAGAGTGTAAGCGTGTGGTAAATCTCGCTCTGCGGCAGCTATGGCTTTGTCCATGTCGAGTTCGCTCACCGTCGAATCACCACGAGATATGACCGCAGTGCCTATAGAAGTAGTAGATTGGAGCCCGACACCTCCGATGGAGACATAGGCCTTCTTTATTTTTACTTTTGCGCTGCGCTCGGCCTGTGCAACAGCGAGGGCAATCGATTTTGATGCATCACGAGAATTGACGACATAGCCATGGCGTAATCCTCTCGACTCAGCGATACCGGCGCCTATCACATGGAGTGTGCCGGCCTTGGAGCGGGGATCACGCTCGGCCACGACGACCTTGACCTCGTATGTTCCTATGTCTATGCCGACGGCAATATGTTTCCTCATGAATTAGTCGAGGCCAAACTTCTTTCGTAGTCTAGCTTCTGATTTTTCCATTGTACTACCATGCTGCATGCCTTTCAAATGGCAGAGTCCGTGTATAAAGAGAAATGCGACCATCGATGTATAGCTTCTATCAAAATGAGGAGCCTGTCGGCGTGCTTCGAAGGGATTGATCACTATCTCGCCAGCATCATCCTCGAGTTCGAATGAGAGTACATTGGGTATGTATCCCTTGCCTCGAGTGGTGAGATTGATTTTCTTTGATTCTCTATCTCCGACAAAGACGAGAGAGAGGTCATATGCTGTACCGAGTGCAGCGTCTTTGATACGCGAGAAAGGCACGCGGGGAAGCGTGCCTTTCGTCTTGTTTAGTATTGATACCCTCGACATGGAGTCGTCGCGGAATATTATCGGCGAGCGCCGCGTTCTGGAGCTGGAGCCATCTTGCCTTGCTTGATGAGCTCTGCGACTTCCTCACGACGAGCGATCTTTTCGAGCGTCTTCATCTTGGTCTTGTAGTGAGAGAGTGTGCGAGTGTGGTAACGCTCCTGACGGATGCGAGGGAGTACGCCCGAGCCCTGTACGCGACGCGTAAAGCGCCTCAAGAGGCTCATTGGGTTCTCGTTTGGATTTCGTGATACTTCTACGTTTGTTGCCATCCCGATTGGAAATTAGTAAATAAAGCTTGTGAATTAATGTATTTGGCCCGTGGCAGAGTCCATTTGACCCTTCAATTAGGTTGAATTTCCAACGGGACAGGTAGACGGATAGCCTATCATAGGGCTCTAAAAAGCTCAAGACATCGCTCAAATCGCCTCTTATGCCTTGTATTTCTTGAGTTTGGCTGGAGCGTCGGTGATGAGGACAGAGTCCTGTGAGCGTGTCTCAGTAGCACGGATGATGACTGACTGCTCCATGGCTTCCTTCTTGCCCATAATCATGACCACTGGAGCCTGGGTCTTTTCCACGAGACCTATCTGTCCCGCCATCTTTTCCTTGAGCATATTTTGTGCGACAGGGATGCGGTGTTTTCTCAATACTTCGAGTACATGGAGCGAGAGGAGTTTTGCTTCAGAGCCGAGCTGGATAAATGCGATAGACGGATTCGTGATTTTCTCGATAGATGATTTTTTTATCTTTTTTGATTGAGGCACACGACGAGATGAGAGTGCGAGTGTCACGCCGACAGCAGAGACATCTTTTTTCTGCCCGAGTTTTTTTGCGAGCATGTCATAGCGTATGCCTATAGCGATAGGATGACTATCTTTGTCCTCACGGCGTATCTCGAATATCGTCTCACTACAATAGTCTCTGTTTGCGACGAGGGTATTGTTGATGCGATACGGTATCTCGAGCGTCTCGAGATATTCGAGAAGTTCTTTGAAATGAGTGCGACTCGCCTCGGAGAGGAAATTGATTGATTTCGGACATGTCTCTGCCAACTCTTTGCATTTCTCATGATTGCAACCGAGGAGGGCAAAGACATCTTTTTTGATGAGGGGACGACATGAGGCAGGGAGGTCAGCGAGGTGCTTCTTGTAGTGAGCACTGATCTCTTTTGAGAAGCGCATGAGTGACTCCTTGTCACCCATAGAGTTTATTTCGACATGGAGATCTTTCTCTCCTATATCACCGAGAATAGCGAGTGATGCCTGTATGAGTATCGCTTCAGCCATCGGTTTTGAAGCACCGAGTATATCGAGACCATAATGGAGCTCATTCTTGTGACGAGTGCTTTTTCTATGAAAAAACATGAGCGGCTGAGGGAGTGTGTAGAGTCTCTCTTTTTCATAGAGTCCGAGAAGAGCGATTTTTTCGTCGAGGCGTATCGCTGCACCAATCTCGTGAGTGTCGTGGTCGACGACGACTTCGCCCTCTGATATATCTTTTGCCTTGCTCGAATCCTCGTGATGAATAGTAGGCGTCTTTATGGGTGTGAAGCCGTAAAAGAGTACTGCTTCACCGACCTGATCGAGGTCTTGATATGAAACATATGAGGGAAGGTTTCCTTTCTTCTTCATCGGATAGTGTGGTTAGTGCTGATAGTCTATCTGTCGCTCGCTCACTTCGCTGTCGAAGTAGCTATCTCTCCTGGGAATAATCCGATACGAGAGATAGGCAAGAGACGAGCAAATGGTTTGCCGATGATGTCCTTCTCTGGCAATGCACCCCATGAACGAGAGTCGAGTGAGACGACACGATTGTCTCCCATGACAAAATATTCACCTGCATGGAGTGTCGTCGTGAGGTTGCCTATAGTCTGAGAGTGAGTGTATGGCTCCGGTATGACGAATCCCTTCGGATTTTCAGCATTTATGACGCTCACAGTCTCGCCGGACACCCTGACTGTCTCTCCAGGTAGGCCGATGATTCTCTTTATGAAATATTTCTTTGTATCGAGGGGGTAGCGGAAGACGACAACATCGCCACGCTGTGGCTCTGCAAAGCGGTATGATATCTCGTCGACGATGAGATATTCGCCGTCCTTGAATGTAGAGTCCATCGAGGCGCCGTTCACTACAAATGGTTGGGCGACGAATGCGCGTATTGGCACGACTATGATGAGAGCGGTGATGATGTATCCGAGCGTTTCGCGGATGACGCTCTTTTTTTGAACCGTAGGTGTCGTGGAGGGTGCTTCCATAGCGTTTGGTTGGGAGAAGTGTAATACGAGGAGGGCATTGACGCAAAGGAGATAAGCGTGTCAGAGCGCTATTTCATGTTTTTCATCTCCTGTCGTATCATGTGTGCATGATAATCATCGGACTCGGAAATCCAGGACAGGAATACGAAGGCACGCGACACAATAGTGGGCGCATGGCGGTCATGCATTTTGCAAAAAAACAAGATCTCGGAGAATGGAAGCTCGACAAGAAATCAAATGCACTCGTCGTGAAAGGGAAGGTGGGTAAGAAAGCGACGACACTCGTACTCCCTGAGACATTTATGAACAAGTCTGGTAACGCAGTAAAGGTATTTGTCGCAAATGCAAAGAAAGCAAAAGATATGATCGTCGTTCATGATGATCTCGACATTCCACTCGGCCGGGCAAAGATGTCATGGGACAAATCATCTGGTGGACACAAGGGTGTCGAGTCAGTTATGCGCGCGGTCGGTACGGAAGCATTTTGGCGCATACGCATCGGCATATCAAAAGGTGGTAAGAATGGTACGGTAAAAAAACCATCAGGCGAGGCACTCCTCACTGACTTTATCGTCGCACCATTCAAGCCCGCCGAAATGGATGAAATGAAATCAGTGATGAAAGAGATCGCCAACTGTCTCGAGACTGCTGTCTCTGATAGTCCTGGGCGTGCCATGAGCGAGTTCAACGGGGCATTCAAATAATAAATCTTTCACTCAAGGGGTCGGGCAGAGGTATTGCTTTTTATATTTTGTGTGGTATAGTGGCGCAGTATGAATTACTCAGTTCTTTCCCACCTACTCACAGTAGGACTCGGACTGGTTTTACTGGTCCTCGGTTTCGTCTATTGGAAACGGTCCAAAAAGCTCGAGTTCATCGGACTCATGCTCGTCGGCGCCGCCATCGGCTTTGTCGGTCTGAGCGCCATGAGACTGGAGCATAAAACGGCTCCACCCCCAGAGCTCATCAAGCCATCCTGACGAGACTTTTCGGCCCGCGCATCTTGCGCGGGCCTTTTTAATACAAAAAGAAAACCGCGACTCAGGGAGTGGCGGTGTGTTCTTCGTAGAAGAACGGAAAGAATTTGGCCGGCGGGGCAGACTGGACTTTGGAGGTCCAGCCCGCCCCGCCGAGCCGTTTTTCGAGACGGTGCTCTAAGCGCCGGTGATGGCGGGAGCGTGGCGTCTCTAGTAGCGTTCGACGAATCAACGATTTAGCCTGTGTGGGTGTATACCGACATTTTCGAGTGTGGTCCTCGAGTGTGTGGCGTAGTGCCTCACGATATCGGTCATGCAGTTCACACGATGCGACCCGTTTGGCCCGGATGGGGCTTGAGAACATCGCAGATGGTGCGACGCAGGGTGGCTTCAGGATAGACAGAAAGCTCGGCTTCAATCCATGACTTGCGTCTCGGACTTCCAGTGCCGTGACATAGTATCTTCGTTTCGAATTACTGATCTCTCAGCAATCCTCAGTCGAATTCTTCTGTCGCTTTTCTTGCTTTTGGCGGTAGCTATCCTTTAACATCTCTGAGTTTCGGTTAAACCCCGGTCTCTCGAGATTTTGGCTGTTCCATCGGGAGGTTCTCCCTCGGAATCACTTTTGTTTTCTTCGTCTACTTCGAAGAGCGTTACGAGGGAGTAGACTACTCTCCCTGTGGATAAAGGCAAGGCTGATTGAGAATTAGAAAATACTCTTTGTAGATATGTCAAAATAAGAATCAATAAAACCGCTCAACTGAGCGGTTTTATTGATTTATCTCACAGAGACTGATTTGAGTTACTTCTTTGGTCCTGCGTACGAGAGAGTCATTTTCTGATTCGCTGCATCAAAGAGAGTGATCTTGAAATCGTATGTCTTGCCGAGTTCGAGATGCTGTTTGAGTTTTTCTTCTGAGCCGAATTCCGAGACATGGACGAGACCCGCGACACCTTCCTCGATAGAGGCGAGCGCACCGTGACGATTGAACTTGATGATGATGCCACGGACAGACATATCCTTCTTGTACTTCGTACCTGCCTCCTGCCATGGATTAGGTTTGAGTGCTTTGATCGAGAGAGAGATCTTGCCTTCCTTTATGTCGATGATTTTCACTTTGACCTTGTCGCCAACCTTGAAGCGAGTCTTTGGATCATCGACGAGCGCCCAGTCGATTTCAGAGATATGGACGAGACCTTCGAGACCGTCTTCGATTTTTACAAAGACGCCGAAGTCGACAGTACCAGTGACCTTGCCTTCGAGCACATCACCGACAGCGTATTTTGCTGCGGACTCAGTCTTGTCTTTCTCTCCAGAACTCTTCTCAGAGAAGATGAGTTTGCCTTCTTTTGGTAGAGCAGTGATGACTGAAACAGCGAGCTTGGTGCCGACTAGTTTACGGAGCTCGATGAGAATAGCATCTTTGTCGCCATCAGAGACACGAGGGTAGTGCTCAGGTTTGAGCTGAGAAGCAGGGAGGAATCCCTGTATACCTTGCCAGTCGATGATGAGACCACCTTTGTTTGCCTCTTTGACTGGGAGTTCGAATATAGCCTTTGATGCAATAGCAGTCTCTGCCTCGCTCCAGATCAATGCCTGACGAGCCTCTTTGAGTGAGAGCTCGATATAGCCATCTTTGTTTGATGGGTCGACTACCTTTGCAGAGATAGTATCACCGATCGAAATCTTTTTTATAACATCACGAGCGATGATGTATTCACGGCCGTAGATGATACCAGTGCCGAATGGTGGGAGATCGACGAATACACCTTTCTTGTCTATAGCGATGACGACACCCTCGACGATGTCACCCTCTGATGGAGGTGTTTTTGTCTCAGCGAGAAAACGACCCATGATGGTCTCTTTCTTCGACTTTGGTTCTGTATCTGATGCTGTCTCGACTACTGCTGGCGCAGGAGATGCTTTCTTCGCGACTTTTGTCACGATTTCCTCCTTTGCCTCTTCTTTCTTTGTATCTTTCTTTCCTATTCCAAACATAAATGAAAAAGTGCCCGAAGTTCTCTCTGCGCAGTGTCTCGTAGCCGTATGCCTGCAGAAAGGGTTACTCCAAAGCGTGCTTTTGTTAATAATTCTCAGCGCCTGCCTGCCGGTAGGCAGGCTTACCTGATGGGGGACATACTATACGAAAAGGTCTTTCAAGTAAAGAAGATTTGAATAGGTCGCCTCCCAAGGCATGACTATTCCTTTACTAAGGAATTCTTCGTGTTTATGTCATCGCACTCGCAATGTATTTCAGGGTGATGATTCTCAATTATCGGTCAAGAGGTTGGAGCGTTTTGTTTCTGTCAATACTAGATACTTTCTACTCGATACTTTATACTGACCACCATGGTAATCACACATCTCGGAGGCGAATCATTCCGTATACAGTTTGGCGATATCACGCTCGCGTTTAATCCTGTGTCAAAGGATTCGAAGAAATGGAAACCATCAAAGTATGGTGCCGATGTAGCACTCATCTCACTCAATCATCCTGATACCAATGGCGTCGATCAGGTCTCATTTGGTGAAAAGAAAGCTTTTGCTATCACAGGTCCAGGTGAGTACGAAGTCAAAGATGTTTTCATCAAGGGGTTCAAGTCAGATTCGAAATATGGTGGCGAAGATAGGGTAAACACCATCTACTCAGTCACACTCGAAAATATGAATCTCTGTTTCCTCGGCGCACTGACCAAAGACATGCCGAGCGAGACTATGGAATCGATTGATGGTGTCGACATACTCTTTGTGCCTGTGGGTGGCACTGGTGTGCTCTCTCCGGCTGAGGCAGCAAAGGTTGCTGTCAAAATCGGTCCCAAGCTCGTCATCCCGATGCACTATGATGCGGCATCTCTCAAATCATTTCTCAAGGAGTCGGGCGAGGAGTCTGTAAAACCTGTCGACAAACTCACGCTCAAGAAGAAAGATCTCGAAGGTAAGGAAGGCGATGTCGTCGTCCTCGAGCCTACAGCCTAGGACTCATGTCCCTCATTTCATACATAGAACGATTGCGTGGTAAGCCAGAATCAGAGCGAAAGAAAATCGCTATAGGTATCGCCTTGGTTGTGACTCTATTCATCGCCCTCATATGGATTTTTACTGTGACATCGAGTCTCTCTCATCGAGCACCATCTGCTCCTGTATATACCGGAGAAAAGACGAGTGTCTATGATGAAGTAAAGAAGAGTTGGAACTCGATCGTCGAGAGTATGAGCACTCTTTTTAGTGGTACTGGGACGACAGAGTCTACATCTACCACCGAGAGTGTGGGTACCACTTTTGATGCAATGGAGGGTATACCAGCAGGCCTGATAGAAGATACGGCAACGGATACTAGTCAGCAGTAAAGTCGATAATAAAAAACACATCACGAGGATGTGTTTGGGGTCATGGCATCTCATCTAGCTTTTTTTGGTGCAGATATGTAGAGGGATGAGAGGCATAAACGGCAGGTATGCGGCCAGAATGCCAAATTGTAAGGCGGCGAATATTCTCATGAACGAGATTCCTTTTCCTGCATAAGCCGGACTGAGATACGCCCAGATGCCGACATGGAGAAATAGATATCCTGCGATACCCATAGCGATGATAGTGAGGACAGTGAGTATTTTTTTCATGAATTCAAAAGGGTTTCTAAGCCCATTAGAGGCCAAGAGACTGCATATGTCAAGTCGTAGAAAAGCCTTGAAAATGCTATACTTTACCCATCAAAGCGACTGCGCTTGTTTTTAATTTACCGACTATAGATGCCCAAGAAAACGGACGACAAACCAGCTCACAAGGTACCAGAAAAAGTACCTCAGACGACAGGCGTAATGTCACGAAACATCGTCACCGAAATGCGCGAGTCGTATCTCGACTATGCGATGTCGGTCATCACTTCTCGTGCGCTTCCAGATGTTCGCGATGGTTTGAAGCCGGTACATCGTCGCATCCTCTATTCGATGAATGAGATCGGCCTCACTGCATCAGCAAAGACTCGCAAGTCAGCGACGGTGGTGGGAGATGTGCTCGGTAAGTATCATCCGCATGGTGACGCATCGGTCTATGATGCCATGGTGAAAATGGCGCAGGATTTCTCCATGCGCTATCCGCTCATCATCGGTCAGGGTAACTTCGGCTCTATCGATGGCGACGGTGCCGCAGCGATGCGATACACCGAGGCAAAAATGTCTCGTCTCGCAGGTGAGCTCCTCCGGGATCTCGAAAAAGAGACTGTCGATTTTAGACCAAACTACGACAATAGACTCAAAGAGCCATCAGTCTTGCCGACAGCTGTACCAAACCTCCTCCTAAACGGCACACTCGGTATCGCCGTCGGTATGGCGACAAATATTCCTCCGCACAATCTCCGTGAGGTCATAGATGCGACTATCGCACTCATCGAGGACGGTGACGCGACGACTGAAGACTTGCTCAAATATGTTCACGGACCTGATTTCCCGACAGGAGGCATGATTTTCAATGAAAAAGATATTCATCATGCCTATACGACCGGCCGTGGCGGTATCGTCTGTCGTGGCGATGCAGAAATAGTCGAGAACAAGGCTGGCGTCCAGCAGATCATCATCACGAGTATCCCATATCGCGTGGTCAAGGCTGATCTCATCATGGCTATCGCAGACCATGTCCGCGAAAAGAAAATCGATGGCATCAAGGGTCTCCGCGATGAGTCGACAAAAGACATACGCATCGTCATCGACCTCAAGAACAATGCGCATCCTCAAAAAGTTCTCAATTTTCTCTACAAACACACTCAGCTTGAAGATGCTTTCCATCTCAATGTCGTGGCACTCGTCAAAGGTGTGCCTGAGACTCTATCGCTCAAAGGCATACTCGAATCGTTTATCGAGCACAGGGTAGAAGTAGTCAAACGCCGTACTACCTATGATCTGAGGAAAGCCGAAGAGCGTGAGCATATACTCCTCGGTTTGAAGAAAGCGCTCGATCATATCGACGAGATCATCAAACTCATAAAGAAATCAAAAGATGTCGATGAGGCGCGACAAAATCTCGTAAAAACTTTTAAATTCTCTGAGATTCAGGCTCAGGCCATACTCGATATGCGCCTCCAAAAACTCGCTGGTCTCGAGAGGAAGAAAATCGAGGACGAACTCAAAGCAGTCCAGGCACTCATTGAGGAACTCAAAGACTTGCTCAAGAGTCCAAAGAAAATCCTCGCAGTTATCAAGAAAGAGCTCGCAGAAATCCGTGAGAAATACGGTGATGATAGACGCACGCGTGTGATAAAGGGTGGAGTCAAGGAAATCAATGACGAGGACCTCATACCAGATGTCGAGAATGTGCTGGTACTCACTCAGGGTGGCTATGTAAAGAGGACGATGCCAGATGAGTATCGCAAACAGCGCCGAGGTGGTGTCGGTGTCATCGATCTCGATACAAAAGAGGAAGACTTTGTCACCAAACTCGTCAGCGCAAACACACATTGCGATATCCTCTTCTTTACCGACAAGGGCAAGGCGTATCAGCTCAAGATGTACGAGCTCCCAGAGGGTAAGCGCGCCACAAAGGGTAAATCAATCGCCAATTTCCTCGCCATCGGAAGTGATGAAAAAGTGACTTCGGTACTGCCGATGCCAAAAGAGTCAAAAGCCGCGAACGCACTCTCACTCATGATGGTGACGAAGCAGGGCACAGCAAAGAAAGTGAAGGCAGAGAGTTTCCACGATGTACGAAAGAGCGGACTCATCGCTATCACCCTCGAAGATGGCGACGAGCTCATCTCAGTAAATTTTGTATCAAAAGGTGATGATGTCTCTATTGTCACGACAGATGGTCAGTCCATACGATTCAAGGAGTCTGATGTCCGTGAGATGGGTCGCTCGGCTATCGGTGTGCGCGGGGTTAATCTCGCAAAAGGTGATGCCGTCGTCGCAGCAGACATCATCCGTAAGGATGCAAAAAATCCTCGCATCATGGTCATCTCGAAAAATGGCTATGGCAAGACGACTGAGGCAGGGGAGTACAAGACTCAGAAGCGCGGTGGTTCAGGCATACTCACTATGAATGTCACAGACAAGACTGGTGTGGTCATCTCGGCAAAGACAGTCACTGATGAAGATGAAGAGATAGTAGCAATGTCAAAGAAATCTCAGGTGGTCCGCGTAGATATCAAAGAGATTCCGACTCTCGGCCGCTCGACTCAGGGTGTGCGCGTCATGAAGCTCCGCGAAGGCGACTCTCTCGCAAGTGTGGTGTGCCTCTAATTCTATAGGCTCTGGAAAGGAGCGCCGACGGAGCATTTCCCCATACTCATAGTATCATATATGATACTATGAGTATGGGTTTTTTCTTGAGTATTTTGAGAACGAGTGTAGGGGTGGTATGGGCGGTGGAACAAGTGGGATGTGCGAGACCACTCCTAAAAATTAAAAAGGACCCCAGATAGGGTCCTGTGAGTCAGGTGGCGTTGGCAATCTGTCGGCGGAGGAAGGCGTCCGTCCGGCGGCAGAGGTGCTTGAGCTGATACATCCGCTTCATCCAGATGAGGCGGAGTCTGAGCCTGGCGAATTGCAGGATCGAGAGCTCTTTGGTCGTCTCTAGGATCTCGTTGTCGAGAGCCCGCTTCCACTCGCGTTCCCCGATGGGGAGATGGCAGTGGTTGCATTTGGTCGTCTGTTCTCGGAGGCCTGCCGTGCATTTGGGGCAATTGAGTCCACTGAGTGCCATATGTATGTTCTCCTGAGGGCAATGATAGCTGTTTTCACTTTCAAGTCAACAAGATCTCTTTTTTTGCGCTACAATATATATATGTTTTCAGACCCTCGTCGCAATATAGAACAGTTTGGTCTTTCGGACGGTAAAATCGTCGCTGATCTCGGCGCAGGTTCAGGATTCTACTCGATAGAGGCCGCTCGCGCCGTAGCACCGCATGGCAGGGTCTATGCCATAGATGTGCAGGCCGACCTACTCGCGCGTCTCCGTACTGAGGCACAGAGGAATCATATTACCAATATCGATGTCATACGGGGTGATATAGAACGACTTGGCGGTACAAAGGTCCGTGAGGGGAGCATCGATGCGGCTATTGCTTCCAATGTCCTCTTCATGCTCGACGACAAAAAGTCATTTCTCAGTGAGATCCGTAGGATACTAAAATCTGGTGGCAAGCTCCTCCTCATAGATTGGTCGGCCTCATTTTCTCAGATGGGTCCTCATCCAGATCATATTGTGTACAAAGATGCTGCGAGAAAACTCGCCCAAGAGGCAGGTTTTACCCTCGAACGCGAGATAGATGCGGGTGCGCATCACTATGGTATGATTCTGAGGAAGCCTTAATAAATCAGGTTATCTGCCGTGTCTCGATTTCAAATCATTTTCATAACAGTCCTCGTCATATTCGCAGTCGCAGGTATTGCGACTTTTGCACTCTCGAAAAACACAGGGTCAGCCGATGCGCCACAGCTCGTCATGTGGGGCACTTTCGACTCAGCGGTCATGTCTGGTTTTCTCTCAGAGGTCTCGACTGATCATAGGAAAGAGGTCAATGTCAGCTATGTACAAAAATCTCCAGCTTCACTCGAGTCGGATATGATCGAAGCACTCGCTCGCGGACAAGGGCCAGATCTCATACTCTTGCCACAAGACCTCATTTCAAAAGAGATCAACAAATTTTACCCAGTACCATTTTCGTCCTACCCAGAGCGTGATTTCAAAGATGCATTCGTAGAGGAGGGTGAGCTTTACCTCAGTCCAGTAGGTATTATCGGATTTCCGTTCTCTATCGACCCTATCGTCATGTACTGGAATAGGGACATGTTGAGCAATGCGGGCTTCGCAATACCGCCAAAGAGGTGGACTGAGTTTGCGTCGCTCGTACCAAAGGTGACCAAAAAGGATTCATCAGGCAATATCACTCAGAGCCTCGTTTCGTTTGGTGAGACTCGCAATGTCGAGCATGCAAAAGATATCGTCGCGCTTCTCTCTATACAGGCTGGTACACCTATCGTGTCGCGCGATACGCAGGGCAATCTCACGAGCGTATTCTCGATGCAGGGATCGACTCTCGCGCCAGCCGAGGAAGCGATGCGTTTTTTCACTGAGTTTGCCAATCCGGTCAAATCGCTCTATTCATGGAATAGGTCATTGCCGACTGCGCGAGCGAGCTTCGTCTCAGGACGACTCGCACTCTACCTCGGATATGCGAGCGAGCTCACTGGTATACGCGCAGCAAATCCAAATCTCAATTTTGATGTAGCGGAAGTACCACAGACCGGCGCTCGTACGACCACATTTGGACAGATGCATGCTCTCGCGATACTCAAATCATCGCCAAATGTCTCTGCAGCGTACCTCGCAGCGAGTGTGCTCACTTCTTCGCCAGTCATCTCACAGTGGGTGGCAAAGAGTGGTCTACCACCTGTACGAAGAGATCTCCTCACTCCAGTACCATCAGATGCATACAAGGCGATATTCTATCGTGGCGCTCTCACCGCCAAGGCATGGCTTGATCCCAATAGGGAGTCGAGCGATGCTGTATTCACGCGCCTCGTAGAGAATGTCACCTCAGGCAAGCTTCTCGTATCTGAGGCAGTACGCACTGCATCTCTCGAGATTGACGGACTCATCAGAGCAAATCAATGAAAAAATATTTTACTGCGGTAGTAACTCTCGTCTTCATAGCACTTGTCCTCGTCGTACCAGTTTTTGCATCAGCGCAGGCGGTCACAGGTTCTGACAACGGTATCGGTTCGGCTGATCCAAAGAGCAATAGCTTCCAGCTCATACCATGCGATGGTGTAAAAGTACCATGCAATTTCACAGCTGCTGTCGCTACATTCAACCGCATACTCCAATTCCTCCTCTATCTCTCGATACCGCTCGTCACAGGCATCATCCTCTATACTGGATTTCAGTTTCTCACCGCGGGCGGTGATGCGATGAAGCTCGAGAAAGCAAAGAAAATGCTCATACCGGTGGTCATCGGTATATTTTGGGTGCTCGCCTCATGGCTCGTCGTCACGACTATATTCAAGACCTTTCTCAGTCCTGAGACAAAGGGGGCACTACAGCAAAATTCTGAGTTTCAGAAGCTTGTAAATTAAAACAATATGAAAAAAATACTTAGCATTCTTGTACCAATTGTCATGATGGCCACTATTCCGTTGTCATATATCCATGCTCAAGCGACACAAACTGTGGACACCAATACCACTCAGACACAGGACAAAAATCCTCCAAAGTCTACTCAGCAGATAGTAGCTACATTTCAGAATCCTCTGAGCGGTGTCAATTCTCTCGGAGATCTCTTTTACAAGATAGTAAACTTCATCATAGGTCTCTCGTATGTCGTCATCGCGGCGTTTTACCTCATCGCGGGTTTCAAATTTGTCAAAGCACAGGGCAATCCTGAGGAACTCTCCAGTGCAAAACGAGCTTTCCTCAATACGACGATAGGGGCTATAATAATCATCGGTATCAATGTCATTACCCAGGTCATACAATCGACCATACAAAGTTTACAAAATTAACATGAAGAAATTTATAACTGTCTTTGTCCTCGCAGTGGTCGTATTTACGCCATTTGTCATGCATGCTCAAAGCGGTGTCGGTGTCTCAGCGTGTTCAAGTCTCTCTAGCAATGGTCTCGCTGGTGTCGTGAGCTGTATCACAGGCTTTATAAATACCGCTATTGGTCTCATTATCGCCGCAGCAGTCCTCTATATCATCTGGGGTGCCTTCACTATGATCCGCAGTGAAGAGAAGAGGGAAGAAGGCAAGAAAATCATCCTCTATGGAATCATCGGTCTATTCGTCATGATTTCTATCTGGGGTTTTGTAAACATCCTCGACAGGACATTTGGACTCTCTCTCGACGCAAGCTCAGTACGCATTCCGGCTCTCATCAAGCCCTAAAACTCCTCAAATCTTATCCCCAAAGCCCTGTTTACAGGGCTTTTTCGTTGTATAATAGTGAAGTACCACTTATTGAGTACGATTATTAGTCATATTTAGCATCATTACATGAAAAAGTTCAGTATTGCGACTCTCGTATATGCTCTTCCAGCTGTAGCATTTGCTCAGTCGATCAGCAATGTCTGGGATATCGCCGGTTTCATAAAGAGGATACTCGATACCGCACTCCCACTCCTCATCGCAGCAGCGGTCGTCTGGTTTGTCTACGGTCTCTTCCAGCTCTTCCTCGCAGCAGATGAGGAAAAGAAGGAGAAGGCAAAGTCTACGGTCATCTACGGTGTCATCGCTATCTTCGTGATGGTATCTGTCTGGGGTCTCGTAAACATTCTCGTAGGAACCTTCAACCTCAACAACAACACTCAGCGCCTCCCAGATCTACCAGCAGTCCCTAGATAGTCCTCTACGCTCGAGCTCATGGATCAACCTCTCAAACTGCCTATTGTGCAGAAGTTTGCCACAATCGTACTCGACCCTGCGGTCAAGCTTCTCTTTGCAGTAGCAGTACTGTACTTCATCTACGGAGTCTTTATGTTCATAAAGAATTCTGGTGAGAGTGAGGGCAGGATAGAGGGGAGAAATCATATACTCTGGTCTACTGTCGGACTCTTCATCATGATATCTGTCTGGGGTATCATCGCTGTCCTCCAGAGGACAATCGGTCAATAAGATGAGGATCTCGCAAAACCCCGCTCGATCGAGCGGGGTTTTGCTTTGTATAAAATAAAAAGGCGGACACTTTCGTGTCCGCCTCGAGGTAACTGTCAGGATTTCGTCCGAGGAGCCTTGATTCGCACCGTGAAGGTGTCTGTCAGTGCCCTGTATTGGACGAAGGTAACCTGGTGGGGGAATTGAATTCCTCCATTCACTTTCTGCCATTCACCAAACTCTGTCAGAGAATCCGGCTTGTTGAACCGTATCTCGACCGGGACCATGTCACGACTGACAATGTCATCCAGGGCCAGTATTTTCGTCGCATCACCTTTTTTAATGGTGTATGTAGCGACAATCACTTGTTCCTGTTTTACAACTGACACCGTCTTTGTGTGCTTTAGTCCACGATAGTAGCTCACACTGGATGTGACGAGGAGGACCCCGAGCACGACCAGCGGTAGATACCGAGTGTATTTGATGGCTGTTTCCATTGCCTTCTCAAGAGTGGCAAGGATACCATCGGCCTTGGCCATATCGGCCAAGTTGCCATCGGGATTGAGATTCTCTACTGAACTATAGTGCATAGGACCTCCGTTAAGGTGTTACTGGTTTTGCACCACTTCCGCCCTTAGAGGCAAAAAGTGAAGCGATCATAGCAACGACTGCGGGCCCGATATTCTCGAGTCCACGGACTTCGCCATCCAGACGGAGCTGTGTAACCTTCTTTTCGGCTTTGCCAGCGAGCACGAGGATGTCCTCGCGCTTTGCCGCATCGTCGGTCGGGCTGAACATCGTCTTGGAAGCAAAGCTCGCTGTGAGAGCCTTCTGAGTTTCCTTGTCGAAGGAGATGTCCGCGAATGTGAAGTCTTCGAAGTCAAATCCGAGCTCGTCTTCGATCGGCGCAATACCCTTGTATTGGTTTTCGATCGCCGTCTTGATTGCAGCAGTCTCCTCACGAGCTTTTTGAGCAGTGCGACTGCTCATCTGGACTGTGAGATCACTCTTGGCGAGATTGAGGATCGCGATACCGATGGTTTTCTCGTCCACCGCTGCATATTTCTCGAGCCGTTCAAAGCTCGGTGCATACCGGAACGATCCACTCACGATACCGACGCCACCATCCTGAGTCACATAGTCTTCTTGGAACGACACAGTGACTATCTCGAGTGAGAAGCAGAGCGCGGGATCGAACTCTTCCCACGGGAAACGGAGGCTCAATCCTTGGCCATATTTCGCAAACCGACCACCGAAATGATTCTTTGTCAGGATCCCTGCAAACGCAGGAACAGAGACAGCGAAGTTTCGGAAGGTCTTTTTGATGAAATAGAGGGCACCGGTGATTGCTACAGACAAAGCTCCGATCCATTGGTGTTCGATCTGCCATTCTGGCAGATTCCAGATGCCGAGCACATAGGAAACGCCCTGTGCAATGCACGACAGTAGGAAGTCACTTGCGTAGTAGGTGACCAATGTGACATCGGTATACACCGCAAGCACAAAAAGTCCGATTGCCAACTGACGCAAGAGATACCGATGATTGACCAGAACACTCCCTTTTCCTGTCACCAGTTTGATGACATAGTAGAGGAGTATCGCGATGGGGAGGGTGATACCACCCCAGATAGCTGCCAATATTTTTTTCACTTGTTCTCCTTTTCGTCCGTAAGGACGAGGTTAATGGTTGAATTCCTGTGGTATCACGCGGTGAGGCGTGACCCTGTTCAGAAAGTGTTTTTCAAAGGGCAGGGGAGGCAAAAAGCCACCTCGCACTTCTGTTACAATTATACTACTTTATATACATATAGTCAATAGTCATGAATGTGGCTGTAAATAAGGGTTTTACAAATAAAAAACTACCTCGGGGGAGGTAGTTACGAAATCTATCCACCTCGGGTCTTGTGGTGGAGGAATTCATCGATTGTCTCTTTGATTTCCCTGAGAATCGTCAATTTAGTAAAGAACCGCTGTGCTCCATGTTCCGTAGGTTCCAGACCTCCTGACATGAGCCATATGACTATCTCTGGCCGATACAGTTTGAGCCATGAGATAAATACTTTGCTGGAACAGTCAGAGAGATTGTAGTCCGCGATGATGAGATCAAAGTTTTCTTTCTCGAGGATCTCTCGGGCTTCTTTGACCGTAGACGCTGTTGTGATGAGACACTGTGATGCAGAGAGGCATTGTTTGAGACAGTCGAGGAATTCCACATTATCATCGAGGACTAGTATCCGAATGATTTGAGGAATTTGCATATCTAATTGCACAGTACCTCTCGTGTGTTTTTTGTCAATTTATGTTTATAAATCGCAATAAAAAAGCGGACCCGTGGTAGGGTCCGCTGGATGAAGGTGGTCTTCTAGGATTCGACTCTCGGCTGATCTTCGGAGGCGGCGATGAGTTTTACCGTCGCATCGATGAGCTGGTTTTTGGTGAATGTTTTGTAGAGCACCATGTCGCATTCTCGCTTGAGAGTGACTGACAGGATACTGGTGAGCAACATGCAGGGGAAGTCAGGGAGAATCTCGTGCACGAATTCGATGAAGCGATCTCCATCGTCACAATTCACGAAAGTCCTGTTCACGATGATGAGGCTGAAATCACGGGATCGTTTGACGAATGCATCACCCGCCTCCTCACAGTCACATATTCTCTCCAGCTCATAGCCTTCATCACTGAGTATGAGGGTTATGAAGTCTGCGAGGTAGTTCAAATCACTGGGCATAACAAGCAGTATTTTTTTATTCATTTGTTGAAAGGGCGTGTGCGTATTGCTTCGCACGGGCAGAAAACGACGGGAAGTGTCTTCTAAAAACAGAATAGCACTTTAAATGCTATTTGTCAAATTTGGTGAGCATTGAGACTCGGTCCTTACGGGACCAGTACTCGTGTTTGGATATATTCTTCGCCTATGGCTCGAATCTATCTCAAACAGGCTTCGAGTTTCCCTCGGAAACATAGTTTCCGCATGTTCTCGCTCGAAGATTCGCTGTGAGCACGGGGAGACTCGAACTCCCAACCCGTGAGGGACTGGTTCCTAAGACCAGCGCGTATACCAATTCCGCCACGTGCTCAATATTCAATTGAAGATGTCGACCCTTACAGGGTCTGTACCCACGATTGGATTTTTTCATCGTATCAGAATATTCAAAAAAATGCTCAATCGGGTTTCGATCCCTACACGCGAGCCGTTTGAGGCTCGCTAGGGCGGACAATGAAAAAACAGCCGAAGCTGTTCTTTTCATTGTCCGCCCTGTAGGGATCGAACCTACGACCTTATCCTTAAGAGGGATCTGCTCTACCAGCTGAGCTAAGGGCGGGTGCTAGAAAAATCTAACAGAAAAAATCATGATTAGCAATTTTTTCTATGGTGCCTGGGGTGGGTGAACATTTGCTGTTAGCAAATGTGCAAGACCGGAAGCCGACGGGCTGAGGTGGGGCTGCACAGTTTTTCACCAGAAAAACATGCGTGGCTCGAACCTTCGATGACCACATCTTGTGCCTGGGGTGGGCGTCGAACCCACATACCTTGTTTAAGGGTGAGGGATTTTAAGTCCCTTGCGTATACCAATTCCGCCACCCAGGCGTACGCAATCTACCGAGAGGCCACGGGGAGAATCGACCCTTACAGGGTCAGTACCCATGTTTGGATATATTCTTCGCCTACGGCTCGAATCTACCTCAAACAGGTTTCGATTCTTGCACGCGAGCATATTATGCTCGCTCGTGTCTCAAAAAACAATCCGCCAAAGGGGCGGTTGTTTTTTTGAGGCCACGGGGAGAATCGAACTCCCGCATATTCCTTTTGCAGAGGAACGAATTACCACTTTTCTACGTGGCCATAGGACTGGCTGACCTATCTTATTTCTGATTGGTCAATGCGTCAATTTTCTGACGAGCCTTTTCTCCGAAATCTATAGCGAAATCGAGGTGGGGAATACGCATGAGTCGAGCATTCTCTTTGACATAGTCTCTGAGGGCACTCCTCTGTCTCTTTGCGAAATCGAGTGCCGCATTTTCTTGGTTTTCAGGAAATACTGTGAAATAGATGGTCACCGAGCTCCCTTTGTCATTTGCTTCTACCTTGGTCACAGTGATGAGTGATGTCCTGTTTGATTCCATGGAGAGAAACCGCGAAGCGAGGTCGCGTACTATCTCTTCAAAGCGGTCGTGTCTTTTCTGTTCCATTGTTTATTTTTCGACGGTGATAAAATCTTCGATGACATCCCCTGGAGCGAGCTCCATCTTTGATTCTATGAGTGCACCAAATTCAAAACCCTCGTTTACCGAGCTTGTCTTCACCTTTGCCTGTTGGAGTTCGCGTATGAGCCCTTCACCGATAGTCGATTCACGGCGGACGATTTTGACCTTGTGACCGACCTGTATTTCACGATCTATTACTTTGCCTCCAATGATTTGCTTATCACGGGTCGAGCTGAAGAATTTGAGTATTTTTGCCTTACCGAGCACTTCCTCGACTTCTATCTTTGGAGTTTTTTCGATGAGCTTGGCATCTACCCATTCAGTCAGATTGTAGATGATATTGAATGTCGCGTGCTCGAGGCCGAGTCTCTCGACGAGGGCCTGTGCTTGAGCATCGAGTTTGACATTGAATGCAGCGATGAGAGCGTCTTTGGTACCCGAGACATATTTCACATCAGATTCAGTGATATCTCCGAGTCCTGAGTAGACTATCCTGAGTGCGATACGCTCATGTGATATTTTCTTGAGTTCGTGCTGTATAGCTTCGACTGATCCCACCATGTCTGCCTTTACGACTATTGGTATGACTTTTTTCTCACCAAAATCTTCTGCAGGTGTCGAGAATTTTTGTGGAGCGGTCTTTACGGTCTCGATGTATGTCTCGAGTTCTCGTTTTGAAGTAAATGTCTGCCATGGCTCACTCGTCTCCGGAGCCTCACTCCAACCAATGAGACGAATAGGAGAAGAGAATGTAGCCTCGGTGATCTTCTTGCCTTTGAAATCCTCAAATATGCGAGTAGTAGACCATGCACGGCCACAAGCGACAAATTGACCAGCCTTGAGCGTGCCGTCTTTGATGACCAGTGTTGCTCCAATGCCTTTTTTTGGATCTCGTTCAGTCTCTATGACGACGCCGGAAGCATTTGCTGATGGATTGCCGGTGAATCCTGCTACTTCTGCTGTGAGGAGGAGCATGTCGAGGAGGTCTGGAATACCTTCACCCGTCTTGGCAGATATCGGAATATATGAGATCGATCCACCATATCCTTCGAGATAGATGCCGTTTTCAGCCAGAGATATTTTTGTTTTCTCCACATTGGCTGCGGGTTTGTCGATTTTGTTTATAGCGACGACATAGGGCACGCCCGCAGATTCGATGCACTGATAGGCTTCGAGTGTTTGTGGTTTGACACCATCTTCTGCTGATACGACCAGTATGGCGATATCAGCCGCGGCAGTACCACATTCGCGTATACCGGCAAATGCTGCATGTCCTGGAGTATCGATAAAAGTGATGCGTTTTTTCTTTCCAGAACTTTCGACATGCTCTACTTCGTAGGCGCTGATGTGTTGAGTGATACCTCCTGCTTCATCGTCTACGCTATTTGTCTTTCGTATGTAATCGAGGAGTGTCGACTTACCATGGTCGATATGCCCCATGATACATATCACGGGTGGGCGCTCTACGGCGACTATGTTGAGGCCTTTTATCATGGTAATGATTGATTTGGTTCACGCTACTTTGACTTGAGTCTCGATTTTGCACCTGCCACAGCCTGATTTTCTTCTTCAGAGAGTTCGTACTCTGATGCAAATGTTTTTATCGGTTTTGCGAATACCGATACTCGTTCGCGAGAATAAATACTCGAGAAGACGACACCGTTGCCATACTCATCGAGGATGGCAGTAGCAAAGCTCTGGTTTCCTCCATTTGCTCCACCGCCGAACGCATTGAAACGCACCGTGTCGATCCCTTGGCTCGATCGTCTCACTCGTCGTTCGAGGTCGGCGAGATATTTTTCTGATTCCGCACGAAACTCTTCGACATCACTGACTCGTCCGATGAGATTTTGAATAGAGCTCTCGAGATCAGATCCAGACTTCCCACAGAGGATTTTCTTGAGCCTCAGATGGAGATATATGACAGTACCTGCGAGTATGAGGCTCGAGCCAGAGAGGATATAGATGAGTATATCGGTAGAGAACATCATAGATTTTTATACTAGCTTGAAAACGGCTCTAATGCAAAATATTTTGCCTTTCTCATCTCGTATCGATATGATGGACTTCATGATATGGGGTATTCACAGGAGGGTATATGCAGACTATGCCGCCACGACATTTGTCTCGTGCAGAGTGTCTCGATATATGAGGCGTGTCGCCCTAGCGTACAGAGGGAACCCGTCGGCAATCTATGCAGAGGGTGTTGCTTCGCGAAAATTCCTAGAAGAGGAGAGGGGGAGAGTGGCGCGACTCCTCGGTGTGCGTTCGAGTGAAATATATTTTACGAGTGGTGGTACGGAGGCAAATGCGACGATTATACAAGGTGTCATACGCACTCAGCTCGAAAAAGGTGTCTCGCCAAAAGATGTGCATGTTGTCTCGACAACCATCGAGCATTCATCAGTACTCGAAACTCTGAAGGTGTTTGAAGGGCATGGAGTACGCGTGACCTACATAGCACCAGGTGCTGATGGTGTGATACGCGCTGACGATGTGATACAGGCTATCACCCAGAATACTGTCCTCGTCACGGTCATGTATGCGAACAATGAAATCGGCACGATACAACCTGTGGCTAAAATCGGTGCAGCAATACGCAAGATACGAGCTCAATCGACTTTGCAGTATCCTGTTTTTCATACTGATGCATCACAAGCACCGCTTTGGCTCGAGTGTTCGCTCGAGGGGTTGCGTGTAGATGCTATGACACTCGATGCACACAAGATGGAGGGTCCGCGTGGAATCGGCGCTCTCATCGCTCGCTCTCATGTGTCATGGGAACCGCTCATGGTAGGTGGTGGTCAGGAGCGTGGCAAAAGGCCGACGACGGAGAGTGTCACTCTCATCGCGGGATTTACCGAAGCGCTTTCTCTCACTGTGCGAGACAGGGAAGAGAGAATCAAAAGAGTAGCTGGGGTACGTGACGCGCTCATATCTCTCATACGCGATGTACCACACATCGTCATCAATGGCTCTCTCGAACGCCGTCTTCCAAACAATCTCAATATATCTCTACTCACACTCTCAGATGCCGAGCTCGCGGTCCTCGTCTTTGATAATGCTGGTATCGCATGTTCGACAAAGAGTTCGTGCCTCAAAGGGGAGGAAGAATCGTATGTAGTGAAATCATTGGGTGGTGATCCGAGGCGCGCGAGGACGACACTCCGATTTTCATTTGGCCCTCATTCTCGTATGAGAGATGCATATCGTATAGCGACTGTCCTCGCGCGCCTCTCTGCACAGACGAATCTATCCAAGTAGAGAGCACTTCGCAGGACGAAAGACTTAGTTTTCCTTTGCCCGTAGCCGTCTTTTGCCGTATTATTGTGCCAATGGAGCACCTGACCAAACAACAAATAGTTCTCCTCACTCTCCTCGTCTCTTTTGTTTCGTCTATCGCGACGGGCATTGTGACCGTGTCTCTTTTGGATCAAGCACCACCTGCAGTGACGCAGACGATCAATAGGGTCGTGGAGCGCACCATCGAAAAAGCGGTCAGTGCCTCTACATCGACTCCTCAGGTGACAAAAGAGACGATAGTCGTCAAAGACGACCAAGCGGTCGTGTCGGCGATATCAAAGACATCGCCAGCCGTTGTCCGTATTCACGGTCGTTTCATAGGTGCTCAAAATGACGATTATCTCGGTCTCGGTGTTGTCGTATCGAGCAAAGGGTTTATCGTCGCTCGTGTGTCAGTCGATGATAGGGGTACATTCACTGCGACACTCGATGGTGGCAACATAGTCAATCTCAATCTCATAGCAAAAGATGGCAAGACCGGTCTCATACTTTTCCAGGCAGAACAGGGAGCTGGTCCTGTCGAAGCACGCACATATACACCTGCAAAACTCGGTGATTCTGATGGAGTACAGCTCGGCCAATCGATCATCGCATTAGGTGGTGAGAGAGAGGTCACTGTACTCTCAGGTATCGTATCTTCGATTGTTCGTGATGGCGCCGTTCGTCCAAACGGCGTACCAGCAGTGAGTCTCATACGATCGAGTGTCTCAGATGAGAGCGCTCTCTCTCATTCGATACTCGTAAATCTCGCAGGTGAGGTCATCGGATTCAAATATGGTTCATCTCGAGATGACGGATACATGCCTTCTGATTCCGCTCTCGATGCGTTCGGAAAAAGCATTTAAGACGGATTTTCTACAGCGTTGACTTTTAATAGGGCAAATCACATCATTGGTATATGCCTCCATTCAACCATTTCACAACAAAAGCAAAAGAAGCGATTAGACGCGCCCATGAACTCGCTATTGAGCGTGGTCAAAACCATGTAAACCCTCTCCATCTCCTCTCCGCTCTCATTATCCAAGAGGAGAGTATGGTGACCGCCATACTCGAGAAGCTCGAAGTCGATGTACTCCTTCTCACTGATTCGATCATGGAATCACTCGAGCAGAGAGCAATAGGCGCGACTCTCTCACAGTCGTATCAGGTCTATCTCACACCAGAACTCGCTCAGGCCATCGAAGCTTCATCGAAAGTCGCTGAAGCACTCAAGGATGAATTCATCTCGACCGAGCATCTCTTTGTTGCACTTTTTGATATACCGAGTCCTGCAACGGAAATCCTCATGCGTTTCAAGATTGACCGTGTGTCGGTACTCCGCGTCATCGAAGAGCTTCGCTTGACCAAGGGCGGTGAAGCTACAGCTCCAAAGAGAACAAAAGCACTCGCAAAATTCACCAAAAGCCTGACAAAGATGGCTTCCGAGAACAAGCTTGATCCTGTCATTGGCCGTGATGTAGAAATCAGTCGCATCATACAAATCCTCTCGAGGCGTACGAAGAACAATCCAATATTGATTGGCGAAGCAGGTGTGGGAAAGACAGCTATCGTCGAAGGTCTGGCCATACGCATGGCAAATGGTGATGTACCTGAGTCACTCAAAGACAAAGAGCTCGTGATGCTCGATCTCGGTCTCCTCGTCGCGGGTACAAAGTATCGTGGTGAATTCGAGGAGCGACTGAAGAACATCATGAAAGAGATAGAGCGCTCGGACGGCAAGGTGATTCTTTTCATAGATGAGATACATACCATTGTTGGAGCAGGTTCTGCCGAAGGTTCGATGGATGCGTCGAATATGTTGAAGCCTGCACTCGCTCGAGGCGAGCTTCGCGCTATCGGTGCCACGACACTCCGCGAGTATCAAAAACATATTGAGAAAGATCCAGCACTGACGCGTCGTTTCCAGCCAGTCTATGTCGCCGAACCATCAGTCGAAGACGCCATCGCCATACTTCGCGGACTCAAGGAAAAATACGAACTTTTCCATGGTGTACGCATCACCGACGATGCAATATTAGCTGCAGTCACACTTTCCGCCCGTTATATTAGCGACCGATTTTTACCAGACAAAACTGTTGACCTCATCGACGAGGCGGCCTCAGCACTAAAGATTTCCCTCGAATCAAAGCCACCAGCTCTCGAAGAGAGCCATAGGAGAATCATGCGTCTCGAGATAGAACGCGAGGCTCTGCGCAAAGAGATTGACTCAGACAAGGGTGCCGAACACAAAACGCCGAAATCTCGTATCAAAGCTATAGAGAAAGATATCGCTGATGAAAAAGAAAAGACTCATGAACTCGAGGTCAAATGGAAAGGAGAGAAGGAGGCACTCACAGAGATAAAAACATTCAAGAAAGATCTCGAAAAACTTCGTCAGGAAGCCGAGAGTGCTGAGATACGCGCCGATCTTTCGAAAGCAGCCGAGATTCGCTATGGTCGCATACCACTTCTAGAAAAAGAGCTCGAGATACGCATGAAAAAACTCAAGAAGCTCCAGTCATCTCGTCGTATTCTCCGCGAAGAAATCAATGAGCAGGATATCGCCGATGTCGTCTCGAAATGGACGGGTATACCAGTCTCTCGCATGCTCGAGGAGGAAGCACACAAGCTCATCCGTATGGAGGACGAGCTCTCGAAGCGCGTCATTGGCCAGAAAGATGCGGTAAAGAAAATCGCAGATACGGTCCGTCGTGCTCGTGCAGGCATTGCCGACCCAAATCGTCCTATCGGCTCATTCCTTTTCCTCGGACCGACTGGTGTGGGTAAGACCGAGCTCACGAAAGCACTCGCCGAATTCATGTTTGATGATGACAAGGCACTCATCCGTGTCGATATGTCTGAATTTATGGAGAAACACTCGACATCGAAACTCATCGGTGCGCCTCCGGGCTATGTCGGCTATGAAGAGGGAGGCAATCTCACTGAGATGGTCCGTCATCGTCCATACTCTGTCATTCTCTTTGACGAGATAGAGAAAGCGCACCCAGAAGTATTCAATATACTCCTCCAGGTATTGGACAATGGTCGTCTCACAGATACCAAGGGGCGTGTAGTCAACTTCAAGAACACTATCATCATCCTCACTTCAAATATTGGTGCACAATTCATCGACAAGATGGAGAAGATGGGTTTTGCTGGTGATAGACAGGAAAAAGCAAAATACGAAGATGTGAAGGCAAAAGTCACCGAGAGCCTCAAGGATTATTTCCGACCGGAGTTCCTGAACCGTCTAGATTCCATCATCCTCTTCGATGTGCTCTCGCCCGAGGCTATTCATGATATCGTCCGCGTGCAGGTCTCTGAGGTGAAGAAACGCCTCGCTGATAAAGAAATTAATCTCTCGATATCAGACTCGGTGCTCGAATACTTGAGCAAGGAAGGGTACAACCCTCAGTATGGTGCGCGACCACTGAAGCGTCTCATACAGGAAAAAATTCTGACACCGGTGGCTGGCTATATGATCAGTCAGGGAGTGGGCAAGGGTGGTGCTATAGCAGTCTCGATGAAGAATGGCCAGTTCACCTTTGATGTGAAAAAGGGTAGGAAGACTGTACCACTCAAATCAATGGCAGAGGATGGTAAGGAGGCAGAAAAAGTCGCCTAGACTACAAAAAATAGAAAAAGATAAAAAAGGTACCTCGCAGGTACGAATACCCATAGTACCATATATGATACTATGGGTATTCTCTTGTTTGCCTAATACGACTGTACAATCTCTAAATTAGAGATTTATTTACATAAGCTTCAGCTATCGCAACCTCTTCAACGGATTCGATGTGGTGATTGTATCCAAAATACTCAAGGATAAGTTTTTTATCTTTTGGAGATACATCCTCCCATGATTCAAATGAAGTTGTGTCATCATGAGCAAGTATTTTGTCATCCCCATCTGATCTTTTGATACATCCAAAGATTCTGACATTCACTCTATCTCCGACTTCAAATTTTTTATTTGAGAACACAAGAACATCAATTTCATCTTTTTCACTTTCATTTTTAGTTCCTTCAAGATATCCGTATGCGACAGGCATAACACCATCGTTAACTGGTATCTTTTCTTTTATGGGGCCAAAATCCTCAATAGCTGTTTTGGCATAATTCAAATGCCAGCGTCTGTTATTTCCTTTAGGGATTTCTATTACAGCGTCTATCTTCATATTGTAAGAATGTGCGTAGGACAGGATTCGAACCTGTGTAGCCCAATGGGCGAGAGATTTACAGTCTCTTGTAATTGACCGCTCTACCACCTACGCATTTGGAGAACTCCACTACTTTAGCAGATTTTTGCCGTATCTCAAGGCCATAACAATCCTCGGTCATGGTACTATTTCTCTCATGAATCCCGTTAGAGATAGGTCGTCCTTAGACGACCGTTAATTATCTAGCGACTCATAGAATATAGTATTGCTATGGCAAACAACCTTTTATCAGATCATGTCAGTTTAAATCTCTAACGGGATGAAGAAACATCCGCATTACCGCACTTGGGTCGAGGTAGATACGAAAGCTATAGAAGAAAATACCGAGACGATGAAGAAGCTCCTCTCAGGCAAGCTCCTCATGTCTGTCGTGAAGTCCAATGCGTATGGTCATGGTATGACGCTCTCAGCGCGGGCCGTGCTCCGTGGTGGGGCCGATATGCTCGCTGTCGATGATCTCGACGAAGCGCTCGAACTCCGTCGGGAGGGCATCAAGGCGCCGATACTCGTCCTAGGTCACATCATTCCTGCACGCTTCCGTGAAGCGGTCATGAAGAATGTTTCCATTACTATCTCATCCATTGAGTCTCTCGAAGAGTTGCTCCGACAAAAATTCACACGCAAGCCTCGCATACATCTCAAATTTGAGACTGGGCTCCATCGACAGGGTATACCCGAAAGCGAGATGGACCGTCTCCTCTCAGCGCTCACTTCGCGCAAATGGAATGCAATCATCGAAGGTGTCTATACGCACTTTGCAGCGATGGAGAGTCCTTCTCGTCGAGACTATTCAAAACAGCAGACAAAGCGTTTTGATGCATGCGTCAAAATGCTCCGAGAACGCGGATTCGAGCCACTCCGTCACACCTCTGCATCATCAGGTATACTTTTTTCTCCTGATTTTCACTACGATGTCGCTCGCGCAGGTATCGCTACCTATGGTCTCTGGCCATCGCCTGAAATACGCGATCATGCTCGAGGTGTAGAGCTCCGACCAGTACTCTCGTGGCGTACGATCATCTCTGAGATGAAATCAGTGAAGCGGGGCGAACGCGTGGGCTATGATCTCACCCATGAGCTCACGAGAGATTCGCGTCTCGCCATCATCCCTGTCGGTTACTGGCACGGTCTCCCTCGGGTGCTTTCAAATGTCGGCTCGGTCATCGTGAGAGGTAAGCATGCACCCATCATAGGCAGGATATCCATGGATATGGCTACCATCGATGTCACCGGCATACAGGGTGTCACTATCGGCGATACGGTCACTCTCATTGGTACCGATGGACCTGCCTCCATCACTGCCGAAGATATGGCAGGGAAGGCCGGTACTATCAACTATGAGATAGTGACGCGTATCAACCCCCTGATAGAGCGTATAGAGGTCTAAATGGCCCTACAGAGGCCGTTTCTTGCGTCTATCGGCCCTTTATGATATCCTCTGCAAACATCTTATTTAAGCCATATGTCACAGGATCAACTCATCATTTTGCGAAACAAGGAGACCGGCGAGGTCTACCATACCCGCAAGAATAAACGAAAGGTAGAGCGAAAAATCGAGCTCAAGAAGTATTCGAAGAAGCTCCGCAAGCGCGTCATTTTCAAGGAATCAAAGAAGTAATCAAAAATCCCACCGAAAGGTGGGATTTTTGATTGGTGGGCGATGAGTTGTTGAGGCGGAGAGAGATTCAGGAATCGGCTATCCGTATTTTCTTGCTAGAAAATCGGACAGCCCGGCCTCGCCCCGTCGGGCTCCGGCCTTCGATTCGGAAATCTCCCTCGACTCTCGGTTCGCCGTCGCTCACCTCGGTCTGGGCACCGACTCGCTATCTCGCGTACTCGCTCGATTAGCTCCGTCGTTCGATTCCTCATCATCCACGAAACGACAACCTGCTCGAATAGCTCCCAGCTATTCTCTCAGGTCGTTGCGGGCGATGAGGGAATCGAACCCCCACCAAAGGATTTGGAGGCCTTTGTTCTACCATTAAACTAATCGCCCAATGTACTACCGCGCCATACTATCAGCTTTTGCCCTTTTTTTGAACTCCCGACCACATCCGCACACCCATATCTGCCTCTGACCAATCTCATATACATAGTACCATATATGATACTATGTGTAGGGGCTTTTTTCGCTATTTTGTGGCCAGAAAACGAGAGGTGAGGGAAGTGATTTTTTTGATATCAGTCGGAGCGAACCAGTGTATACCCTCGTTCCGTCCAAACCATGTCATCTGGCGTTTTGAGAAATTGACTATCTCTTGTTCTAGTTTTTCCAGCATTTCGGTATGAGTCATTTTTTTCTGTAGATAGAGTCCTGCGTGGCGATACTCGAGGCCGAATTCATAGAGGCGTTTCCAGGAGACCCCGTGTGCACGGAGTCTCCTCGTCTCAGCGACTATCTTGTCGCCCCGCATACGACGCATGAGGCGGGCGTGGATTTTCTCACGGAGTGCGGGGCGAGGTAGGTCGAGACCTATCCAGAGCACATCGTATCGCTTCTTTTTCTTTGTCTTTGGCACGCTACCCAATGCACGAGCTATCTCGATAGCGCGGATAATACGCACTTTGTTGTGTGGGTCCATCTCTCGCGCTCGCCTCGGATCGAGCTTGGTGAGCATGTTCATTAGCACCTTCGTCGATTTCTTTGCGAGGCGAGCGCGTAGAGCCCTATCAGGTGCTACATTTGGGAACTGTTCATCGTAGATGAGTGCGTTCACATAAAAGCCTGTACCACCACAAATCACGGGGACTTTTCCTCGCGAGAGTATATCTTTGACCGCCTGTTTTGCATCCTCGCGGTATCGTTCGACATTGTAGACTCGTTTTGGATCTTCGATATCGAGCATATGATGAGGTACGCCTCGCATCTCAGCCTTTGTCACTTTGCCCGAGCCCACATCGAGTCCTCGATAGACTTGTCGTGAATCAGCAGAGACCACTTCGCCGTCGTATCGGCGCGCCAGCGCTACGGCGAGGTCACTCTTGCCAGTCGCAGTCGGTCCCACTACAGCTATCACTTTCGGAAGCTTTTTCATTGTGCCGGGGGAGAGACTTGAACTCTCACATCTTGCGATACGCGATTTTGAGTCGCGCGTGTCTACCATTCCACCACCCCGGCATACCGCTACAACTTACAATGAAAACGACCTTTTCTCAATCGTGAGCTCTTTCTCGTTCCATGATAAAATATTTCTATAACCAATCACGCATGGCATCACAATTCACTGGAGACTCCATATTTTGGATAGAAACAAACAAGATAAACCCAAATCCTTTCCAACCGAGAAAGGAATTTGACGAAGCTGCACTCCGTAGCCTCGCTGAATCTATACGCATGTATGGTCTCCTCCAGCCACTCGTCGTCACGAGAAAAGAAATACAGACTCCAGACGGAGGACTCGTCACTGAGTATGAGCTCATATCAGGTGAACGCCGACTCCGTGCGTCAAAACTCCTCGGTCTCCAGCAAATACCAGCTATCATCAGAGCTGATAGTGACGATGCGCGGGTCAAGCTCGAGCTCGCCATCATAGAAAACCTCCAGAGAGAAGATCTCAATCCTGTCGATAGAGCTCGCTCATTCCAACAGCTCGTCACCGATTTCGGTATGAAACATGTCGAGGTCGCGAGGAAGATCGGTAAGTCGCGTGAATATGTCTCCAACTCTCTCCGTCTCCTCATGCTCGCACCTGACATACTCGATGCACTCTCTGCCGGCAAGATTTCTGAAGGTCATGCACGACCTCTCATGATGCTCGTCGATAGGCCAGAGGAGCAATCGACTCTTTTCAAGGAGATACTTTTCAAACGACTCACTGTCCGCGAATCAGAGCTCATCGCTCGCAAGATCGCTGTCGAGAAGGCGCGCAAGAAGGAGCGACTCTTTGATCCCGAGATAGTAGAGATGGAACAAAAGCTTTCTGAGACATTTGGTACACGCGTCTCTATCGAACAGAGGGAGAAGGGGGGCAAGATCACTATCGATTTCTTCTCGCCTGAGGACCTCCGTACTATACTCTCCATCACTGAATCACAGCAAAAGAGGAATCCACATCAGATGCTCAATACTGAGATGGCAAAGACGAATGAAAGACTTACAACCGACAACAAAGATGGTGCACAGCCACCATCGGCGGTCACGACTCCGACATCTGAGCCTGCGCCAGCTCCAGAACAGGCAGTAGAGCTCACAGATGACCGTTCGACAGAGGAAAAGAAGGAGAGTGATAATACCGAAGATCTCTACTCACTCAAAAATTTTAGTCTCTAAAAACCGCCCTAGGGCGGTTTTTTTATTCCTTTTTCTTTTTTACAAAACCTCGCTTTTTCTTTGGTTCACGGAGTATTTCGAGAGCACGAGGAAGTTCTATGGTGTAGACATCATCTGGTTTTTTGACTGAGCGGAAATCAGCATCATGGACGACATAGGGTCCAAATCGTCCGACATTTGCCGTGATTACCTTGCCAGTATCCGGATGTGTACCGAGTGCACGCGGTAGTGAGAGGAGATGCACTGCCTGATCGAGAGTGACTTCCAATGGGTTTATTTCCTTTGGAACACTCGCACGGCGGAGCTTTGGCTTTGCTGGCTTCTTTGCTCGGCTTTTCTTTTTAGGTTTGGTTTCTGCGACATTCTCTGTCGTCTCTGCACTCTCGGTCGTTTTTGTCTCTTCGACTGCTTCCATCTCGACATAGGGGCCGTATTTACCAGTCTTCAATGTGATCTCTTTCAGGGTCGCTGGATGTATACCGATGACTTTATCTTTTGGTAGCTCAGCACCGTCTATCATGAGTGCACCATCACACTCGGGATATCGTGAACAGGAGAGGAATTTGCCTGCACGCCCGAGTTTTATCGTCATAGACGCACCGCATTTCGGACAGATATGCTTTGCATCGGCTTCGCCGAGATCGGTCGCTTTTGCGAGCTTGTCTTTTGCCTTTACATCTTTTAGGAATGGCTTGTAGAAATCTGAGAGGATTTTTTCGTATTTAGCAGTACCTTCGGCGATACGATCGAGTTTGTCTTCCATCTCTGCGGTGAAGGTGTCGCTGATATATGTACCAAAATTTTCCTCGAGAAATGTCGAGACCACCTCGCCAGTATCAGTCGGCTTCAATGAGCGACCTTCTTTTGTCACATACTCGCGTTCTTCTATAGTCCGGATGATAGATGCGTATGTCGAAGGTCGGCCGATACCTCGTGCTTCGAGTTCTTTGACGAGACCTGCTTCGCTATACCTCGATGGTGGTTCGGTCTGTTTTTCTGTCGAGAGGATATCTGTAAGGGTAAGCTTTTCACCCTCCGAGACTTTTGGAAGTTCTACATCTTCACCCTTACCATCTGGATCTACTGCGAGCCAGCCAGAGAATATCGTACGATTACCATTTGCCGAGAAATCGGGGATAGAGCGGGATTCGACATTTGCCACGATACGAGTCTTTTTGATACGCGCATCCGCCATCTGCGAAGCGATAGTACGCGCCCAGATGAGTTGATAGAGCTTGTCTTGTTCAGGATTGACGCTTCCATGCTCACGGAATACATCAGTAGGACGGATAGCCTCATGCGCTTCCTGTGCGTTTTTTGATTTTGTGGTGAAAGTGCGTGGCTGGAGGAGTTCTTTGCCGTGTTTTTTCTCTATATATAGGGCGATAGCACTCTGAGCCTGAACCCCGAGTGTCGTCGAATCAGTACGCATGTAGGTGATGAGACCAGCTTCGTAGAGACGCTGGGCGACGGACATAGTACGAGAAGGGGAGAAACCGAGGCGTGTCGATGCGGCCTGTTGGAGGGTCGAGGTAGTGAATGGTGCGCGAGGGGAGCGCTTCGCTTCGGTCTCCTCGACAGCAAAGACTTTCCACGATTCTTTCTTCCCGGTCGTGAGGATTTTATCCACGATTTTTTTATCTCGAGGTTCCTCGGTGCATGCGAGCGCGAGCATAGATTTGCCTAGAGTAGTCGTCTGAGCCTCGATAGTCCAGTAGGTCTCTGGCACAAACGCTTTGATCTCGCGCTCGCGCTCGACGAGTATGCGGAGTGCAGGGGACTGCACACGACCGGCTGAAAGGCCATAACGCACTTTTTTCCATATGATACCCGAGAGATCATACCCTACGAGCCTATCGAGTACGCGACGAGCCTCTTGTGCGCGACGGAGATTCTCATCTATCTCTCGTGGGTGATTGAGTGCTTCGATTATGGCGTCCTTGGTGATCTCGTGGAAGACGACGCGTTTTACGGGGACATTCTTGAAGTCACATGCTTCAGCGATGTGCCATGCGATAGCCTCACCTTCACGGTCGGGGTCGGTCGCGAGGAGTACCTCGGATGCTTTTCTACCGAGATGCTCTATTTCATGGAGGACTTTGTCCTTGCCAGCTGATACCTCGTAGTGAGGTTTGAAGTCGTGCTCTATATCTATAGCTTTTTTGTTTGACTTTGGGAGATCGCGTACATGACCGATGGATGCGACTACGACATACTCGTCACCGAGATATTTCCCGATGGTTTTTGATTTGGCAGGTGACTCTACGATGAGAAGTTTGCTCATATGATTGAGTGAAGTATTACACTTGCCCCGTTAGAAAAGCAAGAAGAGGTGTGTTTAAAATTATTTTTTGCAAATAAAAAACTGACCACGGAGGTCAGTTTGAGAGGCTCACGAGCACGATGAGTGGTTTGTTTTTACACTCATTGTCGTCACTGAAATTTTTGGCGCTGATGAGACTTTGTCTGGCAACGATACCGTTTTTGTTGCGAGTGAAGAAGTGCACATATCGTGCCACATTCGCATCAGTCTCGTGTGCCGATCTCGCTTCATCATCCGTAGCGAAACGGAATGTTCGGCGATTGAGTTTGCGCATGATATGTCTGGGGATTCCGCCATTTTCAAACTCCCAACCTTTGGGGGTAAAAAAACGCAGGAGACACTTTCTGCTCTGCGGATCGACGAAAGCGACATCTTCGAGACTGAGGAGATCTTCAACCTCGTGTTTCTTGTAGTTCCAGAGAACGACGAGGATGACGATGATTCCGATGCTTGTCATGACAAAGACAAACGATGAAAACAAAGAAAGGAACTGGTTCATGGAACTCAGATTACAATTTTTCTACTGTTTGTCAAATGAGCCTGAATTCTCCGAGAGTCTCTTTTATGAGCCCCTTGAGTTCGAGTGCTGATATGAGGGCATTCGCTTCCTCGATATCCATATCGAGCCCGTCTATGAGATCGTCACGAGAGAGGGGTTGCTCGAGGAGTTGTACGGCTCGCATCTCATCTGGAGACAGATCCGAATAATCTTTTTTCTCGACTGTCTTTGAGTTTTCGAGACCGAGTGCATCTATGAGCTCAGCGACAGAGGTGATAGGTGTAGCTCCGAGGCGGATGAGCATGTGAGGACCTTCTGAATTTTTTGAAAAAATCGAACCAGGAATAGTGAAGACATCACGATTGAGCTCGGTGGCGTATTTGCCCGTGATGAGTGTACCTGATTTTTTCTCTGCTTCGACTATGAGTACAGCCTGAGAGAGTCCTGCCATCACGCGATTGCGTACAGGGAATGACCACTCGGTCGCCTTCATGTCCGGTTCAAAAGGGGAGAGCACTGCACCACCTCGCGCGATTATTTCTCGTGCGAGTTCACGATGAGCAGCAGGATAGAGTGCTTCGTCAGATATACCAGAGCCTGGCACGGCGATGGTCGTGAGATTGTTTTTGAGTGCTGCTCTATGAGCGATAGAGTCGATACCGAGAGCAAGTCCCGACACGATGACGACAGGCAGGCCGCGGAGCCCTGCGATGAGAGTCTCCACAGCATCTCTGCCATAATCAGAATATTTTCGAGCACCGACGATGGTGAGGTAGACCCGATTTTCGGGTGGCAGGGCTCCGCGTATGTAGAGCTTTTCAGGCGGACGATGGATTTCACGCAGTCGTGCGGGATATTCACCTGTACGGATCTCCCGTATAGAGTCCATGATAGAAATAGTGTATCATCATATACACATATGTTGGATATTAAATTCATCAGGGAAAACAGAGATATCGTCATCGCAGGAGCGCAGAAAAAGCGCGTCAAGATTGATATAAACGCACTCATAGCGCTCGATGACAAGCGCAAGGCACTCCTCACCTCTATCGAAGGGAAACGCGCTGAGCAGAATCTCGTCGGAGCAAAGATTGCCACCGCTGGTGCTGACAAGGCGTCTCTCCTCGATTCGATGAAGACTCTCAAAGCAACTCTCCAGAAAGAAGAAGAGGAATTGAAGACTGTGATGAAGGATTGGCAACTCCTCATGCTCCAAGTGCCAAATGTTCCTGATGTCTCGGTCCCTGATGGCGCGACGGATGCTGACAATCAAGAGAAAAGGACATGGGGCGAGAAACCACATTTTTCATTTGAACCTCATGACCATGTCGAGCTCATGACTGCACTCTCGATGGTGGATTTTGATAGGGGAGCAAAAGTGCATGGATTCCGCGGATACTATCTCACCGGTGCCGGTGCACGACTCTCGTGGGCTATCTGGAATTATGCGATGGATTTCTTTTCAAAACGCGGATTTGTCCCAGTCATCCCGCCAGTCATTGTGAGAAAGCAAAATCTCTATGGCACAGCACATCTCCCGGGTGATGTCGAAGATTTTTATGAGACACAGGACCATGATGTTCTCGCAGGTACCGCCGAAGTACCTCTCATGGCTCTCCATTCGGAGGAAGTGCTCGATGGTGCATCGCTTCCACTCCGATATCTCGGATTCTCTCCTTGTTTTCGTCGAGAGGCAGGCAGTCACGGCAAAGATGTGAAAGGTCTCATTCGTGTGCATGAGTTTTTCAAGCTCGAGCAGGTCATCATCTGTGAAGCCTCTCACGAAGAATCAGTAAAACTCCATGAGGAGGTAAATAGGAATACCGAAGAATTTATCGAGTCACTCGGTATCCCATATCAGACTGTGACAAACTGTGGTGCTGATCTGGGACTAGGTCAGGTAAAGAAATACGATATCAATCTCTGGGTACCAAAGGAGGGCAAGTACCGCGAGATATCGTCTGCTTCGTATTTCCACGATTTCCAGTGTCGCCGTTTCAATATTCGCTACCGTGACGCTGAGGACAAGATGCGTTATGCTCACTCACTCAACTGCACTGCTATCCCGACTCCACGCATACTCGTCTCACTCGTAGAGAATTTTCAACAGGCTGATGGTTCTATCCGTATACCTGAAGCACTCCGTCCATATTTCGGGTCAGACTCTATAAAGAAGGCATAGGTCATGGCAGGAAAATCGCGACTCGTCGATCAGAGACGGCTCCGCGCAAAGAAACGCAGGCGATTTTTCTTTATATCGCTCTACCTATTCTTTTTTGTCGGGCTCATCATCTGTGGTCTCTCATATCTCTCCTCACTCGGCGCTTTTCAGATCAGTGATATCACCGTAGTCGGTGCCGAGAGGGTATCATCAGCAGATATAGAATCTATCGCACGGACATCGATTTCTGGTAGCTACATGTGGCTTTTTCCACGCGGAGACGTCTTTATCTATCCGAGCGGTGAGATACGAAACGAGATCCTCGCACTTCCGCTCGTGCACGGGGTCGATCTCACTCGTCGAGGTCTGACCACACTCGAGATACGCATAGAAGAGAGGGCTGAGACGAGTCAGTGGTGCGGTACCGACGATGGATGCTATTCGATGGATGAAGATGGTTTTGTATTTGGCAGTGTCGCTTCATCGAGCGCTTTTATCTACAGAGGTCTCCTCGCGGGTGATCCTCTTGGACAGCATTTTCTCTCACGAGAGAAGTTTAGAAACATAGAATTTTTTATACGCGAATTACGAAATATTTCTCTCACACCACTGAGGGCGACACTCTCTCCGAATGGATATATGGAAGTGCTTCTCGTGGGCGGAGGTAGACTCCTCATCTATATAGAGGATGATCTCTCATCTGTACTTGCTACACTCGAATCAGTCCTAGCCGACAAACAGATCGCCTCATCGACCGAAGAATTCCTCTCTCGTCTCAATTATCTGCGCCTCGATGCGGGGAACAAGGTCACATACAAGGAGAAAGACTAGTAAGGGGGTCTCTATATCTTCCGACGGGGCATACTATGAATATGAGATGGTGAGAAATAAAAAAGCGCCCGCTATGCGGGCGCTCGCTTTTTATTCCACATCGAGGAATCCTTCCACGAGATCGATTTTCGCGAGTCGCTCTGACAAGTAGTGATGATCACTGATCTCTATCTCGAAATAGAGTGACTCGGTGAGATCGCTCGGAGGACTTATCTCGATGTAGGCCTCTTTCGTGAGCTCTCTCGTGGAGCCTAGCATGTCGAACTCAATGTCGAGATATTCTCCATTAGGCTTGAAGAGGCGGAGGAACACTATCTTGTGGATGTATTCGGTCCTGAGCTCAGGCGGACGAGCTCCTTTGGGGAGGATGACCCCATCCACGAGCAGGAGATCGACGACGATACCTGTAGTCTGTATTTTCGTATGTGACATGGTGTGAGAAGGTGCTCTCCTGACATACTAGATGACACAAGTGTCCTGTCAATGATAGAGTGCCTCGCATGAATCATGGATTCTGGAAAAAACTAAAAAGACCCTTTTTCGTCCCCCGCCCGACTGAACGATATCAGTCGTTCGGGCGGGTCGCTCTTTCATACTGCCTATGAGTAATTTTTGGAAAAATTTAGAAAAACCATTTTTTGTGTTAGCTCCCATGGCCGATGTGACTGATGCTGCCTTTCGACGCATCATAGCGAAATACGGCGCACCGGATGTATTCTGGACCGAATTTGTCTCAGCTGATGGACTCTGTTCTCCTGGTAGGAAAGTCCTCCTCCTCGATCTCGAGTTTTCTCGCAAAGAGCGACCGATAGTCGCCCAGCTTTTCACTGCTCATCCAGACAAGATGCGTGAAGCCGCGGCGCTCTGCCAGAAACTCGGCTTCGATGGTATCGATATCAACATGGGTTGTCCTGATAGGTCTATAGAAAAACAGGGAGCAGGGGCAGCGATGATAAAGACACCAAAGATCGCGCGTGCTGTCATCCGTGCCGCACGAGAGGGTGCACCGAAACTTCCCATCTCAGTAAAGACTCGCATCGGCTGGTCAAAAAATGAGATAGCCACATGGATACCAGAAATTCTCGAGGAAGGTGTCTCGGCACTCACCATACATTGCAGGACACGCAAAGAGCTCTCGCTCGTGCCTGCGCGCTGGGAACATGTCCGTGAAGTTGTAGCACTCCGAGACCGACTCGCGCCAGATACTCTCGTCATAGGTAATGGTGATGTGCGAGATCTCCTGGATGCACGAGAGAAAGCTCGTGAGTATGGTGCGGACGGTGTCATGCTCGGCAGAGCGATATTCGGCAACCCGTGGCTTTTCTCAGGACTACACGGTGAACAAATCGTGCCGACGGTACGGGAGAAACTCGAGGTCTGTGTCGAACATACAAAGTTGTTTGAGAAACTACTCGGTGGCATAAAGAACTTTGCCATCATGAAAAAGCATTACAAAGCGTATGTAAACGGCTTTGACGGTGCCAAGGAGCTCCGCATCCATCTCATGGAATGTGAGAATGCAAAAGAAGTGGGGAAGAGGGTGAAGGAATTTTTGAAGACACATAAAGGCTTGGAATAAGGGTATTTTTTGAGTATTTCAGGAGCTATTGACAATATTTCTATATATGCTATAATGGTAATAGAGTAAAAACAGCCCCTTGATATTCCTTCAGAAGGTTGGATAGAACGATCAACCCCAGATCGAACCCTATCACTCTACGGAGTCCTCATGAACAACGGTCCCCCGCATCGCGTCCCCACCACCCGTCGTTTGATCATCGACAACTCCACCATCGCCGGCGCCGGCCGCCAGGGCTAAAATCCAGCCTTGGCCGTCAAGCCAGTTTCACCCCGAACCCGCTGAAGAAAGGCAGAACAAAATAATGCTCCCCGGATGAGCGCTGTGGTAAGGCAGCGTGACGAAACAAATTAAACCTCCACAAAGACCCGCCATGCGCAAGCCTGGCGGGTCAATTTTTTATACAAAAGTGAGGGGTAAAATGAACGCTTGACAATGTTTATACACTATGCTATACTTAATACAGAGTCAGTTTGGGTACCCGCCTCACAGCGTGTTACCATCTGACCGTCAGTTGCCGTAGGGCATTCTTCGGCGCCTTCATCAGAAGTTCATCAGCGCCGCTCGCCCCATCGGTCGCATAGTCGGCCCGCCAGCGGTCCCGTACCGCATACGCCGACAGTTCCCAAAAAACAAAAGGAAATCCCTAAATCTTAACGGATTGTCAGACGCCTCGGCCTCCTCGCGATGGCCTACGCATTACCCTGACGATTGCTGAAGTACTAAGGGCACCTGACGACTAAGGCAGGTGAAGAAGGTTAGAACATGAAACGAACCGACCAAGCGACAACACACCCGATGTTGTTCCGAGCTTAATCGGACAGCAGTTTTGTCCCCGTTTTCACAAAATGGAGAGCCTCGAGGGAGCAGAACCTCTACCCGCCATGCGCAAGCCTGGCGGGTCAATTTTTTATAATGAGTGGACAAAGAGTGGGGGCGGGGGTAGGGTAATGGAAACAGTTATTTCAACCACAAACACTGGAGGATATACCATCATGAACAAGACGACATGGCTCGTTGAGCCCCTCGATCCTGATACCAACCAGAAGATTGCGAGTCTCGGGGAGGACATCGAAGAGTGTCCCGATATGCTCTGTTTCGATTATCAAGGCAAACCCCGTCGGGCCAATCTCTGGCGCGTGAGTGAGGTCAAGGCTGACTTCATCTGCAATAGCAAGGAGTCGCGCAAGCTCCACTTCATCCTCTACAAACGGGTGGGAGATGATGAGCCGAAACAGGTCCTCATGCACAAGCCACTCGGTGGAGTCCTCGGTGCCACGCAGAGTCCCTTCAAATACAAGATTCCACCGCGCAGGCGGAGTAAGTCCGTCATCCGAGGCTCGTCCCTCTTGCGCAGACACCAGCGCCATGCGCAAAAAGCGATGATGCACTGATTCCCAAGCCCGACCCTGTCGGGCTTTTTAATTTATGCACAGGTTGTGCTCGCAGGTGGAGTAGAGAGGTATACAATAGACTCAGTGGTTTTTGGTCGTTGGTGTGTGTGGTTGGTGACAGGGCCGGGTGCGCAGACGCACCCGGCCTTTTCTTTTTTTGAGAGATACGCTATCTTCATATCAATCCCGAGCGAGAATGTATTCGCAGAGGTGGTTCTTTGCCCAAGAAGCTTTGTGGCGCCATAGAGTAAGTGATCCCCAGATAGGTTGTGCAATTCGCAATCCGCAAAGCTTCCAACCCGGCGTCCCTCCTAGGGCGCCGGGCTTTGATTTATACTTTCGACCTTCGCCTCGCCCGCATGGTTATGGCCAAGGGACATTCAAACTTATATACTATCCCTATGTCTCACGAAGTCCTCTATCGTAAATACCGTCCTCTCACATTTGCTGATGTCATCGGTCAGGAACATGTCGTCTCTGCACTCGAAGGCGCTATCAAATCAGGTGCTATCGGCCACGCCTATCTTTTCTCTGGCTCACGCGGTACTGGCAAGACTTCCATCGCTCGCATATTTGCTCGCGAGATAGGTACTTCGGACAATGACACCTATGAGATAGACGCCGCGTCCAACCGTGGTATCGACGATGTCCGTGCACTCCGCGAAGCGGTACTGACACTCCCATTCGAATCTCGCTACAAGGTCTATATCATCGATGAGGTGCACATGCTCACAAAAGAGGCTTTCAATGCACTACTCAAAACTCTCGAGGAACCGCCAAAGCATGTCGTCTTCATACTCGCGACGACTGAGATGGACAAGCTCCCCGAGACTATCATCTCTCGTTGTCAGGCTTTTTCATTTCGCCGTCCGACCGCAGAGATACTGAAAGATGTCATAGCCACCGTGGCGAAAAAGGAGGGTCTCACACTCGCACCAGATGCAGCCGAGCTCATCGCTCTCCTCGGTGATGGCTCATTCCGTGATGCACATGGCACACTCGAAAAAGTGATGTCGGGCGCAAAATCGAAAAAGATTTCTCGCGAAGATGTCGAACGAGCCACCGGTTCACCTCGTGCTGAGATAGTGAGGAAATTCATCGAAGCTCTGGCCAAGCGTGATGCAGAGGGGGCACTCTCTGCTGTCGCCGAGCTCAAGACCAATGCTTCGGATCCAAAGCTTTTCCTCGATCTCGTGACCGCACGAGCTCGTATCATACTCCTCGCTCGCATCGCACCAGCTGCTGCAAAAGCACATCTCGCTGATACATCAAAAGAGGATAGGGAATGTATCGAAAGACTCGCAAAAGACTCTACCAATGCTATCGGTGCGACATTCCTCCGCTCGATACTCTCTGCCTACGACCTCGTCGGCGCCACACCTATCTCTGAGCTCCCACTGGAGCTCCTCGTTGCAGAATTGACGCAACAAAAGTAAGCTAGTTCCGTAAGTATTGGGAGATCGTCCCTCGGCCGTAGCACGGAGGCTACAACCTACGGGCGAGGCTAATGGTAGGACAGCATGCATTTCATCTATGTTTTAAAAAGTAAAAAAGATGATAACTTGTACATCGGATGCAGTGCTGATGTTGAAAAACGCCTCAAGGAACACAATGTGGGTAAAGTTCGTTCCACAAAGTCACGAGTTCCATTTGTCTTAGTTTACAAAGAGGCTTATCAGGACAAATACGAAGCGTTTTTCAGGGAAAGGTATTACAAGACAGCGAAAGGTAAAAAGGAAATCAAAGAAAAGATTTCCAGACAAAATTGGGAGATCGTCTAATGGTAGGACAGCGGCCTTTGAAGCCGTGAATCTTGGTTCGATTCCAAGTCTCCCAACAAAAAACGAAGCTTTGTGTTGGGAGAAGGAAGTGTGGGGACACTTCCGGCTTGGAATCGAAGCCTGATTGAGCACAGATTCGAGCCATGCGAGAATATATCCAATCAGGGTACTGGTCCTGTAGGGACCGATACATGTACTCATGGTCCAAGTCTCCCAACAAAATGAAATATGATATAAAAGAAAAATTACAAAAAATTTTCCTGAAAGAATCTTTTGAAGAAGAAGATGTGGTGTATATACTTTCGCGTATTAGAAAAATAATAGAGATTGATAAAAATGGGACAAGTTATAAAAAATTAAAGTTCTATTGCGATTGGGCACTTCATGCACAGATCGACAATACAAATCCTATTGATGACGAGATGATGAATGATTATGATTCTCTTCTGTTGAGTGTAGACTTTCTTTCTTTTACTACCTTTGACAATGAGCTGGCTAGATTTTTAGAGGAGCATAAGCTGGAGACAAATATTTATAAAGACAGGGAGAGTCTTTATAAATTCCATAAAATACTAGTTGAAATATATTCTGATACACCTCTTATAGTTAGATACATAAAAAGAAGGAAGCTGACAATTAAACCGAATGAGTCAAATTTGTTAGGGCTTAGTATTTCTGATGAAAATTAAACTAGGGATGTGAAGATGGTGCCCGTTACTACAAATGTGGGACTAGGATGATTTCGAATTATTATCCTTCATCTGACCCGTTTTCATTAGCCACTTCACACCACCAAAACAGCAGACTCGGCGTTTGCCACGCGAGAGCATATCGCAGGCTTTTTCTATCCTACGCACGCGCGTCTCCGCGCGCTTTGCCGAACTCACCCACAGTATCCAGTCTCTGCGGGCGATGGGCGTGATGTCCTCCCATGTAGCACGCGCTTTGGGTGTATCCGTGAGAGACTTGCGTAAGTCTGTCGGCACTCTGGTCTCTCGGATGGAGGCTGATTTCATATCACTATGCTAACAGACCGGATAATCACACGACAAGCTGAGATGGTGGTACCCGTCGTCACACATTATTGGAGAATACTATAGAATGCTATGTATGAATGAGATAACACTTCACAATCAGTGGGTCATCAAAGCTCCTATAGATGATGTATTCAGAATAATGACTGACTTTGAGCATTTACCGAAGTATTTTCCAAAAGTTGCCGAGGCAGTAGATATCAAAAAGCGGGAAGGAGATTACCTCGAGATGGAGGCAACCGTGAAATCATTTGGGAGAAAATTTCAGGTGAAGATGAAGACACACATTCTTCCAGGGAAAGGCTTTATTTCAGACAATGATAGTTATCAGTTTGGGACTTCTGGGCATGAAGAGCTTTTGCTTTCTCCACATGCCGAAGGGACTTTGATTGACTATACCTATCAAGTCACTATTCATAAAAAATGGCTACGCATAGTCGCTGTGCCACTCATACGCTGGTATTCGATGAAGTACTGGGAGAAAGCAGTCATTGTAGAACTTAAAAAGATTCTCGAGAGATAGTAGTACTGGTCATTGTAAAAGCCTTAGCAGATAGGAACTTTTTGCAGGACTGGGAGATTGTAGATATATATATGACACAAAAACCATTTTTCAATGCATTCGTCGCGGCAGGCTATATCGGCCTCATCGGATTATTTTTCCAGTATGCACAGGGACTCTTTGGTCCAGTGGATACGATACTCGCGCCGATCACCATGATCTCACTCTTCACATTTTCTGCTGCAGTCATGGGCTATATCTTCTGCTATCTACCACTCCGACTTTTCCTCGAAGGCGAAAAGGAGCGTGCAGTGAGGCTCTTCCTCTCCACGGTCGGTGCGTTTGCTGTGATGATATTCGGCTTCCTCGTCGCTATGTTCGTCATAGCGCGGGTATAGATTCTCGCCTAAGCCTGTGGGGTGGCGACTTTCTTGTTTGTCGCGAGGAGGTAGATGATCTCGAAGATGCCGAAGGTATTCACGACGAGGAGAGCGCCAAACCAGTATTTTTGCCCGAGGTGTGCCGCTCTCCAGAGAGCGAGACCTTTCCATACGAGCGACCAGAGTACCACGAGAGCGAGGATGAGAGGATGTATACCTGTCATCGCAGAGAGTGGGTTCAAAAATTCCATAGATGTATGATTAGTACTTACTAATAGATTCAGTATACCAATAGCCACTCTCGAACAAAATGTATTTCGTCTATATCATACGGTGCAAAGATGGGTCGCTCTATACAGGTATCACCACAGATGTCAGGCGTCGATTTGTCGAGCACCAGGAGGGTAGAGGAGCGCGATATACACGAGCACGGGGTGTGGTACAGGTGGTCTATACAGAGAAATGCAAGAATCGCTCTATCGCCTCAAAGAGAGAGGCAGAGATAAAACGAATGACACGGCAGGAGAAACTCAGTCTCATATAGCTCGACTAGAATAGTTTATGGTACACTTTTTGCCATGAAAAGAATGTTTTTGAGGACATGGTTCCCTGGACTCTGCGCACTCATCATCGTGGGTGGCATCTATTTCTTTTTTATTCGCGATGGTAGCGAGGTAGGCACAGGCCTGCCTGTGCAGGCAGGTAAGTCTGGTGAAGCGGTACAGGGTCCGAGTTTGCCGACACAACAAACAAACGATAATCAAAAAATCATGGGAGCTACATTGCACACAAATAAGGGAGATATCACTATCGAATTCAATCCAAATACACCAAATACAGTCGAGAATTTCATAAAGCTGGCAAAAGCCGGATTCTATGACGGTACAAAGTTCCACCGCGTCATAAAGGGTTTTATGTCTCAGGGTGGCGATCCGCTATCAAAGGATGATTCACAGATGGCACGATGGGGCACAGGTGGTCCAGGGTACCAATTCGCTGATGAGATAGGCGAGGGCAATCACAATGCATTGGGCACTATCGCTATGGCGAATGCTGGTCCAAACACAAACGGTAGTCAGTTTTTCATCAATGCGACTGACAATAGTTTCCTCGATACAAAACACACGGTGTTTGGTATGGTCGTCGCGGGTGCCGATGTAGCTCAGGCTATCAATGAGGTGAAGACAGGAGAGGGCGACCGACCAGTCGAGCCTGTCGTCATCGAGTCCGTCTCGCTCAAATAAAAAACCCGTCGCGAGGACGGGCTTCCGGAAGATTTTCTCATGACTCTTACCATCATGCCGTAGCTATTGCTGCGGTTTTTGGTTTGCGGATGACGATCGCCGCCATCAGCACATTGTAGGTGAGGCTTGACCACTGGAGGACCGTCCCATCAAAACTCCAATCAGAACCGAGGAGTGAGATGACACAGCTGATCACAGTCACGAGCCAGAGCATGAATGTCGCCTTGACCGGCCTTGTGAGATTGTCGATGAGTATCGGCATTCCCGCGGCAATCATGGCTATGACGCTGGCGACGAGTCCACCGCGACCACTCATGAGGACGGATACCGTGGCGGCAATGGTTGCACAAGCGAGAGAGAATGTCTCGCGCCGTGTCCAATGCCATGTTCCACGGATACCGAGCGCAATCGAAGTCACTGTCGCACCGACGACCCACCCAAACGGCAACCAAATCGGTTGACCATTGCGGATGGTGTTGATGAGGAGTAGACAGTCGAGCAGCGCCCACATCATGAATGTGGCAAAGCCTGTCGGGGGAGCCTGACGAGTGAACACATGGAAAGCGTATCTGAGGAGGAAGACCGTTGAAGGCACACCTCCCCAGAACGCGAGACTGAAGAAATCAATCGAGAGATTTAGATTCAAAGGGCACAACCTTTTCTATAAGAGGGTGGATGTTCAGGGTTCGTACTATATTATATACCAATACAGCGTATTTGTCAATATGTATCTATCTGTATAAAAAGGCCTCAAATAGCCATAATCTTGATTTTTATATCAAATGTGATATAATCATTTTCACTAAAAAATACATGGACAATTTCAAGAAAAACAACCGGTTCGGTGACAAGCGTGGTGGTGGATTTAACAAAGGTGCTTTTCGCCCAAGTTTTGGCGGAGGCAAGAGTTTTGGTGGTGGACGACCTCCACTCGAAATGTTCTCAGCGACATGTGCATCATGTGGAAAGACATGTGAAGTACCTTTCAAGCCAAATGGCAAGAAACCTGTCTACTGCAAGGAATGCTTTGCAGCAAATGGTGGTCCAGAGCCTCGAGAAGGTGGAAATGACAGAGGTGGTGATAGGAATGAGCGATTTGCTCCTCGTCGTGATTTCGACCGACCTCGTTCTTCTTTCAAACCGGAATTCAGATCAGATGCAGGTGGTGGTATCGGCGAGCTCAAGAGGACTATGGAAGCGATGAATTCAAAGCTCGACAAGCTCGTCTCACTCATGTCAGCTCAGGCTCCCCTCGGCCGTAGCCTATCCACGGGCGAGGCAGCAAAATCTACTCCGGTTTCAGAAGTTCTAGTCGTAGAAAAAAAGTCAGCAACAAAGAAGGTCTCAAAGAAAAAGAAATAATATCAAAACAAAAATCACTACCACATACGGTAGTGATTTTTGAGCACCCATATAGGCGCTTTTTTAATTGGACAGGGTATAATAATCTCCATGAATATACACCCCATTCTCGTCCATTTTCCGATAGCAATGCTCGTCATATATGCTGTCTTTGAAATCGCACGATTCAGATTTCTTACCCGTCAATCATGGTATGAACCGACAAAGGTGGTGCTTCTCGCTATAGGTGTACTCTCCTCATTTGTCGCCCTCTCGTCTGGTGAGGTTGCGGCAGACATCGTGGGGGAGACAGATCTCGTCGAAATGCATAGCGCTTTTGCAGTCGCGAGTACTTGGATATTCAGTGTACTTCTCATCGCGTATATCGTGCACGGATTGGCTGTGTCGCTCTCTGTCACTCGCATACGCACTCTCGTGGAGAAGCTCGGTCCTATCTGGCGCGCACTCATCGTCCTCGCTCGATTTATACTCAAGCCATCTGTAGCAGTCATCCTCGCGATCCTCGGCCTCATGGCTATCACTGTGACAGGAGCTCTCGGTGGCGCTATCGTCTATGGACCTGATATCGATCCCATTGTGAGTTTCGTCTATCATCTCTTTTTCTAAATTAAAAACCGGACCATGATGGTCCGGTGCGTTGTTTAGAGGTGATGTTGATTAAATGCGACAGCGGGAACACCTTCCACGAGACAGATTTCGAAGCGGACGACCGCAGCGATATCATCTCCCGTGAGGCCTTCGTAGTATTTGCCCATGCCGTTGAATGCATCCTCAGCGTCCAGGAATCCGTCTTCCTGTGCTTCATGGTCAGAGATTCTGGCGAAGCGTTTCTTTACCGTATCCGCTGTGATACGGAGGGGGATGTCGAGGCCATCCTTGAATTCACCGATGATGATTTCGTTGTGGACGAAGTCATGGGCTCCTTCGCGATACTTTCGTAGGGTTATCTTCTTCTTGCCTGTGATGACTGGGACCATGAGCCCCTCGCCAAATACGAGTCTTTTCATTGTTTTTCCTCCAGTGTTGAATAACTGTTCGGACCTAGTTCTACCTCATAGAGGCCTCTCTGGTCAATAGGGTATACTTTTGATATGAAAAAAGAGATAGCGATATTTGGTGGAGGATGTTTTTGGTGCACCGAAGCAGTCTTTAAAATGGTGAAAGGTGTGACGAGTGTATTGCCAGGGTACTCTGGTGGCATGGTGGTAAATCCGACATATGAACAAGTATCTAGCGGTACTACCGGTCATGCGGAATGTGTGAAGATCGAGTACGACCCGACTGTGACCCACTATACCGATTTGCTTACGATATTTTTCGGTAGTCATGATCCGACAACGAGAGATAGACAGGGCTCAGATGTCGGCACACAGTATCGCTCAGTCATTTTTTATTCGACACCTAGACAAAAAACCGAAGCAGAGAAGTTCATTGCTCGTATCAATGGGTCCAGTGAGATGGGTGCGTCAATCGTGACCGAAATAACGCCACTCGATGTATTCTACGAGGCAGAGGACTATCATCACGATTATTTTGCAAACAATCCCAGCAATCCGTACTGTGAGGTCATCATCAATCCAAAGCTCGAGAAAGTTCAACATCGATTTGCCTCATTGCTCAATGATAAGAACAAAGTACACTAAACCTATGGATACCAGATCAATGCCAAAGACAGAAGAAGAGTGGAAGAAAGTGCTCTCCCCAGAGCAGTACCATATACTCCGAGAAAAGGGGACTGAAGCGCCTTTTTCTGGAAAATTGTTACACGGTGACGCTGATGGTGTGTATCGTTGTGCGGCGTGTGGCAATCCACTCTATTCATCTGATGCAAAATTTGAGTCAGGCACTGGCTGGCCATCGTTTGATAGAGCTCTTCCTGGAGCAGTCAAAGAGATTCCTGATGATTCTCTCGGTATGCATCGGGTCGAGACGATTTGTGCCAAGTGCGGTTCACATCTGGGTCATGTATTTCTCGATGGGCCGACTGATACAGGTAAGAGGTATTGTATGAACTCAGTCTGCCTCGATCTCGAAGAAAAGAAATAGTTTAGAGTGATATGATACTTAGTATCAATGAAAAGACTTTATATATTCGATCTCGATAATACACTCACTGAGTCGAGGACTCTCATAGATCGTGAGACTGCAGGTCTCCTCTGTCGACTCATGAAGTCAGCGCATGTGGCAGTGATTTCGGGTGCAGCATTCTGGCAATTCGAAAAACAGCTCCTTTCGGGCATTGATTGTGTCGATTGTTTTCACAATCTGACTATTCTCACTACCTCCGGTGCTGAGATGTGGCAGTACGACGGGGCTTGGAAAAAAGTCTATTCAAACATGATTCCTGAAGATATTCGTAGACGCACTATCGTACTCGTGGCTACTGTGGCAGGCGTACCTCTCGGTAAAGAATCTGAATACATAGAAGATCGTGGTTCGGGCATCACCTATTCAGCACTCGGGGTGACCGCACCACCAGAGAAAAAGAATCCATGGGACAGGGATCAGAAGAAACGCAAAGCGCTCGTCGAAAAAATCGCTCCACGATTACCGGAGCTCTCTATACGCATCGGCGGCACTACATCTATCGACTTTACTCTAAAAGGTATAGATAAGGCGTACGGTGTGAGTGAACTCGCAAAGCGTCTCGATATTCCTCTGTCAGAATGTGTATTTGTGGGTGATGCGCTCTTTCCTGGGGGCAATGACAATGCAGTCGAGCGACTCGGTATCGATATGATACAGACGAGTGGGCCAAAAGAGACCGAGCAGATATTGCAATCTTTTATCTCATAAATGAAACAGGTCTCAACAACAATGGACAAGAAATCATCGAGTGTCGCATCGCCGGTCGCTTTTTTCTGTGCTGAGTACGCTATCGATGGCAGAGAATCGGCATATGCAGGCGGTCTCGGTGTGCTCGCGGCGGATTTCATTATGGAGGCAGCTGATCAGGGATTGCCGTTTATTGCCATCGGCATGAGATATGAAGGTACGAATCCTGACAAAAATGGGTTTGAGATCGTACATGATGCCGAGAACAAGGCGCTCAGAATCGAGGTGCCCATCGGTGAAGACATGGTGCCGGTGCAGGTATGGGCGAGACACTTTTCTCCATCGACGATACTCTATCTTCTCGACCCGATAGTGGCCCTCAACAAACAAGAGGATGTCATGTCGGGAGAACTTTATGATTCGCATTTTTATACGCGTCTAAAACAGCAGCTCATCATCGGTGTCGGCGGATTCAGACTACTCAAGGCACTCAATATAGAACCAAAAGTCTATCACCTGAATGAGGGCAATATGGCATTTGCGGCTCTGGCCCTCCTCGCTGAAGGATTTTCTGATATGAATCTCGATGAAGAGGCTCTCATACAGGCAGTACGAGCAAAAGTAGTCTCGACAAAACATACCATTCTCGAAGCAGGAGTGGAGACCCCGATGGGAGATATCTGGCAATTTGTAGGGAAGTACTGCGAGACACATGGTCTCAGGAAGGAATTCATCGTATCTCTCGGTGCGCATGACAATGACCCCGACATATTTGCTGCGACGAAGTTCCTTCTCCGTCTCTCGGGCAAGGCGAATGGAGTGTCCATCATTCATACTCTCTTTGAGAAAGAAAAACATCCGATGAGTGCACTCATACCGATTACAAACGGTGTGTATCGCAAGCGCTGGCAAGTACCAGAGCTCTTCAAGAGGGAGACGGAGATATCAAACAAAGAGCTGTGGAAAATAAAGTCAGAGCTTCGATCCAATTTCATCAAACAAGTCTCGCTCCTCTCGGGTGTACATCTCGACCCATCAGTCTGTACCGTGGTGTGGACGAGACGATTTGTCCCATACAAACGACCATTCGCCATGTTCGAAGATCCAGCACGCCTCGCGACTATACTCAATAATCCAGATCGTCCTATACAGATAGTCATATCAGGTGCTATCTATTCAGCTCATTCAGAGAGCGAAACAATCGCAGAGAAACTCCAGGCACTCGCGACTGATCCGATTTTCAAAGGGAAGATTGCTTTTGTCCCCGGTTACTCTGTCGAGCTCGCAAAAGTGCTCGTCACCGGAGCCGATGTCTGGCTCAATACACCTCTGCGTGGCAAAGAGGCCTGTGGTACGAGTGGTATGAAAGCGGGTCTCAATGGGGCGCTCGAGATGTCTGTGCCTGATGGGTGGATCGACGAGGTCGATTGGAAAGACATCGGCTGGACTCTTCCAAACGATGCGGTCTCGGGTGCCCTCTATCAGTACCTCGAGAGAGAAGTGGCACCTGCTTTCTATACGCGTGACGCTGACGGATTACCTCTCGAATGGATACGCAGAATGAAGGCGACTATCGGCATCATAGAATCCCGTTATACGACAGAGCGCACACTCAAAGATTATCGAGAGAAAATGTACGGGATTTGATTGAGAGAGGGTCATTTTTGTGCTAAACTCTAGAACACCTAATGGCTATGGCATTTTTCAATAGAAAGAAGCCTCTCAGGATACTGTTTGTAGCTACTGAGTCGGCTCCTTTTGCAAAGGTTGGCGGTCTCGCATCGGTCATGCGCTCTCTGCCGGATGCTCTCGTGCATCTCGGTCATGATGCGCGTGTCATGATCCCTCGTTATCTCTCTATAGACGACAAACTTTTTCATCTCCAGATGGATTTCAAGGGATTATCTGTCCCGACTGGTAACGAAGAAGGACCAGAACATATCGTCTGTAATGTAAAACGATACAATCCAGAAAATACAGGAGCTATCACCTATTTCCTCGAGAATCAGGAATACTATGAACAGCGTGCAAATGTCTATGGATACGCTGATGATCCGACTCGCTGGTCGCTCCTCTGTCGTGGTGCACTCGAGTATGTACGCATGAAGGGGGATTGGACTCCTGATGTCATCGTCTGCTCAGATTGGCAGACTGGTCTCATACCGAATCTATTGAAGACTGTATATGTGAATGACCCAGTTCTTTCAAAAGTGGCTTCGGTTTTTTCCATACACAATCTCTACTTCCAAGCGATGTTTGATCATCGTTTCATTTCAGAGATGGATTTTGATGATGGCCATTCGCCAGTACCAGGTCTCTCAAATCCTCGAGTTTCAAAGGTGAATTGGATGCGTCGAGGCATCATGTTTGCTGATGCCATAAATACCGTCTCACCGACATACGCAAAAGAAATCATGACCAAGGAGCACGGCGAACTTCTAGATGAGCTCATCAGAGAGAGGAAGGCGGTCGTATCCGGTATTCTAAACGGTGTTGATTATTCTATGTGGAATCCCGAAGAAGATTCATTCATTGCTGCCAATTACAGCCAACAGAAGATAGAGAATCGGGCGAAAAACAAAGCGGCGCTTCAAGAGCGATTTGGTCTCCCTGTAAAAGCTGATGCATTTCTTGTTGCTATCGTGAGTCGTCTCACTAAACAAAAGGGTTTTGATCTCCTCATGCCAGTATTGCCAAATCTCCTGAATGAATTGCCGATGCAACTTATTGTTGTCGGAGAAGGGGAGTCCGAGATCATGGGTTTTTTCCATGGGCTCGAGACGCAGTATCCTAAACAGGTCGCCGCGCATCTCAAATACGATGCCGTCTTACCACACAATGTATTTGCTGGTGCAGATGTACTCGTCGTGCCATCACGATTTGAGCCGTGTGGTCTCACTCCTATGGAGGCTATGCGTATGGGAGCAATACCGATAGTACGAAAGACTGGAGGACTAGCCGATCAAGTCGAGGATTATCGTCCGAGCGATCATACCGGCACTGGATTTTTGTTTGAAAAGTTTGATTCGACATCATTCATGATTTCTTTCATACGAGCCTTTGAGAATTTCCGTGACAAAGAGAAATGGCGTGCACTTCAAAAGCGAGCGATGACCCGCGATTTCTCTTGGGAGCGTTCGGCAAAGAAATATGTGGAACTCTTTATTAGAGCCCTCCGCTCAAAGGATGTAACTCAGCGCTAGTCAGACCATTTACTCTACACATTATGAAGTGGGCACATTTTCTCCATATCTATCAACCCGCTCTACAACAGAGAGATATAGTCGATGCAGTAGTCAATCAGAGCTATCGACCACTGGCACGGCATTTCAAGGACAATCCACATGTGAGACTCACGCTCAATATAAGTGGCTCATTGCTCGAGTTGCTCGACGCATACGGGTATCGTGATGTCATTGATGATTTGCGCGAGGCGGGTCTCAGAGGTCATATTGAATTCACTGGATCGGCGCAGTATCATGCATTTTTACCGTTTCTCGAGCCTGCCGAGATCGAGAGACAGATACAGATTAATAATGAGACCTGTAAGAAATACCTCGGTGATGCATATCAGCCTAAAGGGTTTTTTCCACCTGAAATGGCATATACCCCAGCTCTTCTACCAATACTTGAGAAGTATGGATTTGAGTGGATTATCCTCGATGAGATTGCATACAATGGCAAACCTGGCGAGGTTGATTATTCGAAGCTCTATACGATACACGGTAGTACGCTCCATGTTTTTTTCAAGGAGCGTCGTGTGAGCAATGTTCTCATGAGTGGATTGGCTCGATCAGTCGATACATTTGCCGAGACCCTGAAAGGAGATATACACACAAATCATTACCTCATCACTGGTATGGATGGTGAGACTTTTGGACACCATCGACCAGGACTCGAGACTACTCTTTTTGAAATACTGAAGTCACCACTCTTTGAATCTATTGAAATCTCTGATCTGCTCAAGGAAAAATACGATGTAATCGAGTGTGCGCCGATCTCTTCGACATGGGCTTCAAGTCAGAGTGATATAGAGAAGGGTATACAGTTTTTATCGTGGTCAGATCCAGAAAATGAAATACATGCGATGCAATGGAAATTTCTCAAACTTGCATCTGAATTGGTAAAACATCTCGATGTATCAAATCCATCATATGCAAATGCGCGTCATTTGATGGATATAGCAAATGCGAGCGACCATTTTTGGTGGGCATCAGCGAAGCCATGGTGGAGTCTCGAGATGATTGAAGATGGCGCGTACAAACTCGTGGAAGTGGTGCGTTCGATACCTGATGTTTCTGTGGACAGTCTTGCCGAGGCAAGCAAATTGTACGAGGGAATAGTCTCGACTGCGTTCCATTGGCAACGAACTGGCAAAATACGAGAGATGATGAAATCGCAGTATGCAGTGACGAGGATACCATTCAAAGACCGCACACTCGGTAAGGGTGGTGCTGAAGAGGGTGTCTATCGCGCATTCATCGATATGATGAAAAGTCTCGAGGTAAAAGCGAGAGATCGAGGCGAGTATGAAAAGGCAATACTCTGGAGAGATGCTCAATACAAACTCGAACATAAGTTCGACATATATGACGCTGTGAATGCCATCGATTTGCTCCGTATTGAGATACCGTATGAAGAAGTCGAGAGGACTATACAGGAATACAAAGACAAATATCGATCTATCCGTGGTGGACAGCCTGAGCAGAGGGGCTCTTAGTTATTCTATCGTCGCATCCGGAACTCGTTTGTAGAGAGGGTTTTTTTCGAGTACTAGTGTACCGTTTTTCTCGATGACATAGTATGCCGCTCCACGCATTTTCTTAAATGGTGCATAGTCTGCGTGAGCCGGATGAGATACAGCGTCCACTTCTCCTAGATTGACTGGACTATTGTCCCGAGTGACGAGCCATGTCGCACCGGTATTTACCATGAGATGTCCTGCTCGGCGGGGAATATCTACCACATTACCTGCTTTTACTCGTATAGCTTTGAATGAGCTGACACTATCGTCGATTGGGTTTCCAGATGCATCGGTCGCTCGTATCTGTAGGAGCGCTATTCCTTCTCCGGTGAGGATTTCATATCGCTCGTCGAAATCTGCTACATGGTAGTGACCGTAGGATTTTATATATTCATTGCCCACGAGCCCTGGTTCCCATACTGTGATATTTTTCTTTTCGATACCGCCTCGAATCATGTGGTAGTGCACCGCAGGTCCAGAGGCTCTCTGGTCGCGGAGAACATCCTTCATCTCAGTATGTGTTCGTGACGCGTATGGATTCATGGTTTTATTGTAACAGACTCTTGATACTAATGAGTACTCGGTATATCGTATTGGGATGAAATCTACGCATATATTCATAGCCATACTAGGAGGCGTCATCGTCTTGGTCGGAGGTTATTTTTACTTTACACAGAAAACGGCATCCACAGTCATCGCGCCGACTTCCGACGCACCAAACTCAGTAGTCTTGCCAATGGGTCATACAGGTCGTGTCGGGGATATATTGATTACATTCAACAGTGTCGTTGAGGATAGTCGTTGCCCAGCCGGCGTCATGTGTATACAGGCTGGCTCAGTCACTGCAAATGTTACTCTCACTTCAGGTGGTAAGACTGAGACATTCAATCTGCCACAGGACCAAGTTCCTCATGAATTCAATGGGTATCACATATCGATCAAAGGGGCAGAACCGCTCAAACGCCAACATGGAGAGATTGCTCAGTCTGAGTATGTCGTGACATTTGGTGTCTTACCATTCATTCGTGCTACATATACCTGTGACGCCGGCCGTTTTATCGTGGCGACATATGCAGGTGATGAGGTACATCTCACACTGAATGATGCCGTTGGTGGCGAGCGACAGATGTATCTTCCTCGTGCAATCTCTGCTTCGGGTGCGAGATACAGTACTAATGATGAAAGCTTTGTTTTCTGGAACAAGGGCGATACTGCCACCATCACCGAAGTGGGCTCACGCACAACCTTTGCTAATTGTCTCGATAAGAATTAATATGACAGCCATGGAGGACATACTCAAGAACAAGTATTTCTGGATAGCGGTGGTACTCGGCCTTATCATCGGAGATGTAATAGGTGTGTCTCTAGCTCGTCCGCAGAAGGAAGTATTTGATGGTACGGCGACCACATCGCCCTATATGGTCATCGTGACTGATCAGATGGTAGGGAATACGGTCATGGTAGACGAGGCACAAAGTGATACCTCTACTTGGCTCGCAGTACGAGAAAATAATGGCGATCTTCTCGGTCGTATTCTCGGCGCTCACCGTATGGACTCAGGCTCTGTCACTGGTATGCCGATAGACCTCTTGCGTCCAACGACAGCAAATCTCATGTATGCAGTCGTCATGTACAAGGATGATGGTGACGGTGTATTCGACAATAAGCTCGACACGCTCATCGAAGAGTCAGGTGTTCCGATAATGGCTCGGTTTGTGGCGCGTTAAATCGCATCGCTATCCGTATTAATAATCAGTAATCAAGATTCCAATTATGTTTTTCATGAATATCAATCTCGTCGCAGTGCTCATCGCGGCTATCGTATCGATGGTGATCGGTTTTGTCTGGTACTCGCCATGGTTTTTCGGTAAGGCATGGATGAAATCGATGGGAGTCGTCCCTGGTCCAGAGGCTGATGCAAAAAAGAAAGGCATGTGGAAGACATTTCTCTCATCATTCCTCCTCACTATCGTCACATCGTATGTGGTGGCGGTTATCGTCAACTCTGTGTTCATGAGAGATATTTATTCAGCTATCGTCACTGGTCTCACGCTTTCGATAGGCTTCATCGTAAGTGTTCGTCTCAATGACAAACTTTTTACACCGATGTCGTGGACACCTTTCCTCATTTCGACAGGGTATTACACACTCTCGATAGTAGTCATGACTATCGTCAACGCTCTATTTTCCTAAAATAGCCTGTAATAGAGCCATCCCATGGGACACGAGATACTTCTCTATTACAAATACACGACTGTACGAAATCCTGAAAAATTCAGAGATGAACAGCGTGCTCTCTGTGAAAGTCTCGGTCTCAAGGGTCGCATCATTGTTTCGACGGAGGGTGTGAACGGTACGGTGGAAGGGCTCAAGGAGAATACAGAGAGGTATATTGATGCACTCTCGAGCAAGCGAGGGTTTTCAAACATCCATTGGAAGAGAAGTCAGGGCACCGGTACGGCGTTTCCGAGATTGTCTGTACGAGTGAGACCCGAACTCGTATCACTCCATCTATCGAAGAAGTCTGATATAGATCCGAGAAAGACCACAGGTACACATCTCTCACCTGATGCACTCCGTTCTTGGTACGAGAAAGGGGAGAAGTTTACTGTCATTGATATGAGGAATACCTACGAGCACAAGGTGGGTGCGTTTGCGGGATCGGTATGCCCGTCGATGAAGAACTTCAGGGATTTGCCAAAGGTGTTACCAAAACTCAAAAAGTTTAAGAATGATAGGGTGCTCACTGTCTGCACTGGTGGTGTGCGCTGTGAGAAAGCTTCGGGGTATCTCATCAAAAAAGGTTTTAAAAATGTTTATCAGCTCGATGGGGGTATCGTCTCATATATGGAGAAATACCCAGGACTCGATTTCAGGGGATCGCTCTATGTATTTGATGGACGGGTAACTATGGCTTTCAATCCAAAGACAGGGAAGCGTGAAATCATCGGCATATGTGAAAAGTGTGGGACCTCTACAGAAAATTATGAGGATTGTGGTAATGATTTTTGCCACAAACAGATGCTTGTCTGCGATGAATGTGTCGCACGGGAGGGTGGAAAAGTGTTTTGTTCAAAGCGTTGTTCGGCAAAGGCAAAGGTCAGGGCCTAGTGATATACTGTAGTCATCATGGATACCAAAAAGGTACAATTTTCGTTCTTTATAGGACTCCTCTTACTCGTCGTTGTGCTTACGGGTAAGATCTTCTTGCCTTTCCTTGCACCTATCGCGATTGCTTTCATGGTAGCGGTCACATTTCGTCCGGTGTACCGATGGTTTTTGAGACTCTTCAGGAATCGTCGTGGATTTGCATCAGTTGTCACGATACTTTTCATACTCATTGTTGTATTTCTACCACTCACATTTCTCGTCGAGAAACTCGCATCGGAATCATACAATCTCTACTTTGATATCCGTGAACGAGGTCTCGGAGATTTGGATAGGCTCACATACTACTTGATACATCCGGTACAGCAATTTTTTCCAGGCTTTGATCCTGATATAGCTGGGTATGTACAGTCATTTGCGGGGACTATCGCAGACAATCTCGGTGCTATATTTTCTCAGACTGCTTCATTTGTCGTTCAATTCTTGCTCGGTCTTGTCTCACTCTTCTATATTTTCAAAGACGGCCATCGATTCCGTAGGACTTTGATACAACTCTCACCACTTTCTGACCGCTACGATGTCGAGATTATCAGTAAGCTCGAAGCTGCCGTCACTTCGGTGGTGCGTGGCTCACTCTTTACGGGACTCGTACAGGGGTGTTTTGCCGCTATCGGTTTCTCTATATTTGGCATCAATCATGTCATCCTTTGGGGGTCTGTAGTCGCTGTGGCAGCACTCCTACCAGGGCTCGGTACTGGTTCTGTCATGATACCGGCGGTGCTGTATCTCTTTACCATCGGTGCGACCGGACAGGCGATAGGACTGGCACTCTGGAGCACCATCGCCGTTGGTCTCGTAGACAATGTCCTCATGCCATTCCTTGTCGGTAAGAGTGCAAAGATCCACCCACTCTTCATCCTCTTTGCTGTGATTGGCGGTATGTTGTCGTTTGGCCTTGCGGGCATATTCCTCGGACCACTCGTCGTCGCGCTATTCTTTGCTCTCCTCGATATATATCGACTACTCATTCTCGACGATCAGCATAAAAGAGTGACTTCGATTTAAGATAAAATCTCAAACTCCGCCTCATGGCGGGGTTTTTGTTGGTTATATTCTTGCTATACTCAAGCGTATGAAAGCCTCTACGACGAGCCGATTTGATCAGCTATATACCTCGCTCAATGCTGAGCAGAAACGCGCTGTCGACACTATAGAAGGTCCAGTCATGGTCATAGCAGGCCCCGGTACAGGCAAGACGACCATGCTCACACTCCGTATTGCCAATATCTTGAAGGTGACCGATACACCACCCGATGCCATACTCGCTCTTACATTTACAGAGTCAGGTGTTCGTTCGATGAGGAAAAAACTCGCTGAGATCATCGGTCCGACTGCGTATCAGGTCCGTATTCATACTTTCCACGGTTTTGCCAATGACATCATAAAGATGTATCCCGAGAGATTTCCAAAGATTATCGGTTCAGAACATGTGGAAGAGATGGATGCATTGCGTCTCGCTGAATCGATTATCGAAGAGGGAGGATTTGAACTCATACGGCCAAAGAATGATCCGACATACTATGTCGAAAAAGCCCTCTCGGCTGTAGATGAGATGAAGCGTGACGCGGTGACACCTCTCGAGTTTGGAATATTTCTCAACAAGAAAGAAAAAGAGATTCTCGGTTCTGATGATTTGTATCACGCAAAAGGGAAGTATGCAGGCCAGATGAAAGGTGTATACAAAGACGAACTTGAGAAAGTCGCCAAAGCTCGAGAATTGTCGAGATTTTATGAGGCATATGAGAGTCGACTGGCAAAAGAGAGGCTCTACGACTACGCAGACATGATTATGGAGGTAGTGTCTCTTCTCGAGACAGACAAATCTTTCTCTCTTCGCATACAGGAATCATTCATCTATGTGCTGGCTGACGAGCATCAGGATGCAAACAATGCACAGAATCGCCTCCTCGAAGCACTCTCTTCATTCCATGAAAACCCAAATCTATTCATCGTCGGTGATGAGAAACAGGCCATATTCCGCTTTCAGGGAGCGTCACTCGAGAACTTTCTCTACTTCAAAAAGAAATTTCCAAAGGCAACCACCATCATGCTCTCCGAAAACTACCGTTCATCTCAGAATATACTCGACGCAGCACATTCACTCATATCATGGAATCCCGCACCAGATGATTCGCTCAGGAAAGAACTCATGGCAAAAGGAAAGTCAGATGGACCTATCGTAGCGGTCGTATCTGCTCATGATCCAGTGGCAGAATGTGCATATGTAGCAAATGAGATAGGACAGCTCATCGAGAAGGGTGAAAATCCTGCGGAAATAGCAGTGCTCGTTCGTGATAACAAGCGCGCTGAAGGGATAAAACGAGCCCTCCTCGGTCGTGGTATAGCTGTCGCCGAATCAACCAAGGGTGATGTATTTATGCATCCATACCTCGAAGCATTTGTGGCGCTTCTCGGACTGGTATCGACACCATCTGATAAAGAGTTACTCGGCCGAGTCATCATGTCTGCATTTACTGGTATAGACCCACTCCTCGCATCGCGTGTACTCGAGACAGCGGTCAAGTCTCGCATCCCACTTCTCGATGCATTAGACAGTATTCCTGAACTATCTGCGTGGAAAAGACAGCTCGGCCATTGGTCAAAACTCGCGTCGAGCGAGCCACTTATGTCAGCACTCGAGAGTATCGCTCATGAATCAGGGTTTGTGGGAGCGATACTGCGTCATCCTGATGGACACGAGCTCATCCGATACTATGATGCGCTTCTCGACACTGCTATGCGATATGCTGAGCGCAATCGCGCGGCGACCATAGTACGGTTTATGACTGAGCTCATGCACGCGAGAGAGTATGGTAGGACTATACTAGCGCCACGATTGCCACCAGATGGCGTCAATCTCATGACCGCCCATGGTTCGAAAGGGCTTGAGTTTGACCATGTATTCATTCTGCATGCTAATGATGGTGTCTGGGGAGGAAAACGGTCTCGACAATCCTTTATCCTGCCTACAGGAACCGAACGCGGGGAGACCGAGGATGAACGCAGACTTTTCTATGTAGCTCTCACTCGTGCCCGAAGGGGTGTCGCCATCACATACGCTCTTCATGGTATGGATGGCAAAGACCTCTCACCGGCACAGTTTGTCTATGAGATCAGAGAAGATAGGCGTATCGAGACACAGGCACCGAGATCAGAAAGTGCATCCAAAAATAGTGCACCAAAGACAGACAGGAAATCTCTTTTTGCTGATACTGCGTATCTGAAGAAGCTCTTTGTTGAGCGAGGTTTCCCTGTCACACACCTCAACAATTTCATCGAATGTCCGTGGAAGTATTTTTTCCTCGATCTTTTACGATTGCCACGCGCTCAGGAGAGTCATCAGCTTTACGGTTCTGCTATACACCAAGCACTCAATGACTATTTTACTGCGTATGCTCGCGAAGAAGATATATCCGTAGAAAAGACACTTGAGCTCTTTGAGAGCTATCTGCGCCGTACACATATGAGTGAGCGCGATCTATCCGCTTTTGTGACTGAGGGTAAGGAGGAGCTTCGAGGGTATCTCTCTCGCGGAGGGTTTCCACGCTCTCTCTGGAGTGAGTATGTCGTGACGGGAGTGCCTTTTGCTGTAGGAGATATGGAGATAGTACTCAATGGAAAACTCGATAGAGTCGAGATGGTACGAGATGGTGTAGTCAATGTGGTCGATGTAAAGACAGGTAAGGTAAAATCTCGAAACGACATACTCGGCAAAACAAAGAATGCCGACGGTAACATATTTCGACAGCTCACTTTTTACAAATTGCTCCTCGATTCATGGAAGGGAGGTGGGTGGAAGATGGAGACCGGTACTATTGATTTTGTGAAACCACGAGAGAGCGGGGAGTATTCTCGTGAAGTTTTTGAGATAACAGATTCTGATGTAGAGACGCTCAAGTCACTCATACGAGATGTGGCACACAAGATACTCAATCTTTCTTTTGATACCCCAGGTTGTGGGGAAAAGGAGTGTGAGTGGTGTCGTATGCGAGATGCGATGAAATAAAAAACCGCCCGAGGGCGGTTTTTTTATTTTACTTCAAGAGTGAGTCTATGATTGCTTTCATATTCTCATAAGGGAGTGCGCCTTGAGTGATAGGAATCTTTTCATTCTTTGTGATGAGAACGCTATATGGAGTGCCTTTTGCACCTGCAGCGACGCCGTCATCATACTGAACCTTGACTTTCTCTGCCATTTTTCCAGATGAGAGACAGGTATTGAATGCAGCAACATCGAGGCCGATATCACCTGCAATCACAGGGAGCTGGGCTGCATCGAGACCATTGTTTGATGGAGTGATCGCGTATATTTTGTCAGTATATTTCCAGAATGCAGTATTGCCACCCTGTTCAGCTGCGCATTCGAGGGCCTCTGCTTCTTTTGGAGCTTTTGGATGGAGGCTCGGTATTGGGAAACTGCGATAGACCCATGCGAGTGATCCGTTCTTACCATATTCCGCCATGAGGCGCTGAAGTGTCTCATGGAAACGCTTACAGAATGGACATTCAGTATCGGAATATTCTACGAGAACAATTTTTGCATCAGGATTTCCGAGTATGTGCTCGTTTGCCGATACGGGAGCGATTTTGATGTTAGCTGCAGTAGGTGTACCCGGAGTTGGTATAGATGGCGCATTGACTGGCTTGCCACTCATGTATATAGCGAAACCAATGAGGGCTCCAGCTATGACTATGGCTATAGGAATAGAAATCGATTGTTTCTGTGGTTGCATACGCGTGATGGTCTATAATGATTACTACTAAAGTACCAAACAGTATATCACGATGAAATCACTCATACAGGTAAGCATGATAGGTAGTCCCGCACCAGACTTCACATTACAAGACGAACGCGGTTCTATGAAATCGCTCTCTGATTGGCGTGGCGGTTGGGTCGTACTCTATTTCTATCCCAAAGATGCGACACCTGGCTGTACACTCGAAGCGCAAGAATGGCGTGACCATGAGTACGAACTCTCCGATTTAAATACGACAGTTATTGGCATATCAGCCGATAGTGTCGATTCACACAAAGAATTTTGTCAGGCACTCTCGCTCAATTTCACGCTCCTGTCGGACCCAGATGGGGAAGTCTGTCGCGCATATGATGTCTGGAAGGAAAAAAATGTCTTTGGGACGAAAATATATGGCATAGAACGCACGACATTTGTGATTGATCCTGCTGGTACCGTACGGAAAGTGTATGGTCGCGTGAAGCCTCTCGGTCATGCAGAAGAAGTCATTTCTGATCTCAGAGCGCTCCAAAAATAAATCTCTAAACGAGAACATTCATACACATAGTATCATATATGGCACTATGTGTATGAGCTGGTAGGGTTGAGTGAAGTCGAGGATGTGCAACTGTTTTATATAAAAGAAAAAGCCGCGCGGTTGCCCGCGCGGCTTGGAGTTTAGTTTACTTGATTGCAGATCTCAAGACCGAACCATCGAAGTAATAGCGATAATGGAACGCTTCAGGGCTGTTGTCCGCGTAGATTGGATCACGGACCTGCAGGATCTCCGCTTCGTCGGTGAACGGCGCGATTTTGTAGAGCGCGCAATTCTGCTCGTCGCGCTTCACAAACTGGACCAACTGCCCGTTCTCGAAGGATGTTCGCGGACTGAGCCCAGGTAGGAAGGATTTCTTGATGAGTTCGATTGCAAACCAAGCGATGAATATAGCAAAGACGACGAAGAGCAGACCGACCATATAGATCTGAGCTTGCCCTTTTTCCGCTTGATACATCAGACTGAACCCGATTGCGGCGAATGTGAAGGAGAAGGTTAGTGTGAGATACCCCGCTACGAAGAGCATGACTTTAATGATTGTCTTTTTCACTTTTTACCTTTGGTTTCGATGTTCTGTGCGACTGTAGCTTATTCTATTCAGATTCTCCGTGCCTAAGCACGCGTCTGAACAGAGGCTACATATCCTCTGTCAAACTACATCTTTTTGGTGCAAAAGCAAGGTTATTAAAAACCTAGGGAGAATGTCATTGAGGAGCCGTTTTTTTCCTCCCATTTCGATGTGTCGAGCTTGATATCTTTGACCAGTTGACCGTCTTTGTATTTGAGTAGACCGTTTTTTATTGCATAGTCATAGACTTCTTTTGTGATGCGGACATCTTCGGTGCAATATTTGATGATTTTATCTATCTCACCATTTTTCCACCAAGTGATAGCCTCGAGCCCGTGTCCGGATTTGTTTTTACCGAGAGTGGCTTCGGCGACAGTGTCGAGCTTGATACGACGACCGAGAGAGTTTTTTATCTCTTTCAAGAGGTCGAGTGATTTTATCTTTGTGAGATCGCCGGGATAGTATTTATCGAGGAGTGGTATATCGAAATGGTCACCATTGTAGGTGATGAGCATGTCCGCACTCTCGAGTATAGGCCAGAGCCTCCCGAAATCCTCTTGGAGGAAGCTCTGATGCATATCTCTCTCATAGTCGTAGATACAGACGACCGATATATCGAGATCGGCCGGATTGTTTGTGCCCACATCTTGGAAGAGATTTCTGGTCTCTATATCGAGTACTATCTTTCGCATGCGAGGAATTCTATCACATTTGGACGCTTGCTTTTCAAGCTATAAGCTATACGCTACATGCTATGAACTCTGTTATCAATATATACAAACGCTACGGCGAGACGCCCCTACAGGCTGTCGAACGATATGTTGCTCTTCATCCTGAGTACAAAGGGGTCAAAATGACCTATGCAGGTCGTCTCGACCCTATGGCCGAGGGCGTTCTCATAGTGCTTACTGGTGAGAAGAACAAAGAGCGCGAAGCATACACAGGACTACCAAAAGAATATGAATTTGAATTTATATTGGGCGTGGAGACAGACACATACGATCTTTTGGGCAAAATCACCGCTATGAATGGGAGTACTCTGCCTGCATTCGAGGCGGTGGGTAATACGTTGGAGAAATACAGAGGCACTTTTGAGCAGTCATATCCCGCGTATTCGTCCAAAGTAGTCGATGGGAGGCAACTCTTTGAGTATGCCCGTTCAGGTACGCTCAGTAGGATAGTACTCCCAAAACATTCGGTGACAGTCAAGGACATCAAGCTCGAATCCGTGCGCACCATGTCGCGTGATGAGTTTTTGAAATCGACGCGCTCGGCAATCGAATCGGTGCAGGGTGATTTTAGACAAAAAGAAATACTCGCACTTTGGAATACATATGGAGAGTCTGCTCCAGAGGAAATCACCATCTACAAGGCGCGCGTCTCATGCGGTAGTGGGTTCTATGTGCGCCAACTCGTCTCTGACATCGGCCGTGATCTCGGTACAGGTGCTGTCACGAGCCATATCGTGCGTACCAGGGTGGGGGATTTCAAGCTCACAGATAGCCTGAGAAATTTCTAATACTTACCGTATCGATTTCTAAAAAATTTGGATCAGAAGCTGATAGTCAGGGATTTCTCGATTAGATTCTCCCTGTGAGGTTCACATCCTCGATGAAACTAGAGAGTTCACTGTGCTTGGCGACAGAGCGAGCAGCATCATCCATGACAGATATAGTCACGAGGCCGACGATAATGAAAAGACTCGTGATGATACCTTTGACATATTTTGACCATTCTGTTTTTTGCCAAATATCAAAGAGGAGGAATATGGAGTATATCGATATGGAGAAGGGCAGGACGAGGGTGAGTATAAAAGCGAGTCCCCAGAGGAGATGGGATGTATCTTGGAGTACATTGCTACCCATGACTATGTAGAATATGTAGTGTAGAGCGAGAAATACATTGTCTATATAGTAGATGACGAAGAATCCGTAGCTAATCAAGAAGAAAATAGTAAAGGCAGAACGCAGTTTTGGTGCGAAATAGAAATCTACCAATTCGCTGAGGTATGACTTTTTTACTTCTTTCTTATCCGGCATAGGACCACAGTATACAATGCATTTTGCCTACTAGTCAATATACGGTTTGACAACGCTCTAGGGTCTGATACCATGGGCAAGTCGTTAGTTTCTCAGAGGCAGCGAGGTCATACTTAGCCAAAGAGGAGGTCGGACGATAGTTAAAGGAATATACATTCGAAATGGCTAAGAAACTCTACGTAGGAAATCTTTCCTACAGCACCACTTCAGACAGCCTCAAGGCTGGATTTGAGAAGGCAGGTGCAGTTATCTCAGCAACCGTGCTCATGGACAAAATGACCGGTCGCTCGAGAGGTTTCGGTTTCGTCGAGATGGAGGACGCTGATGCAGAATCTGCGATCTCTATGTTTGACGGAAAGGACTTCGAAGGTCGCTCAATCAAGGTAAATGAGGCAAAGCCTATGGAGGAACGCCCTCGCCGTGATTTTGGTGGTCCTTCACGAAGGTCTTTCTAACCGGAAATAAAAAATACCCGCTCACGCGGGTATTTTTTATTTGTGTTATGTATTACGCCTTCTTCTTTGATTTCTCGCGGTCGTTTTTCTTCAAAAATTGCTTGCGCAGACGGACGCTTTCAGGGGTGATTTCGAGGAAGTCACTCTCATGCATGATTTCGAGACCGCGTTCGATGGTGAGCGTGAATGGAGGTACGAGATCGATAGCTTCGTCCTTGCCGGCTGAGCGGTAGTTCGACATGACTTTGCCTTTGCATGGATTAACATCGAGGTCATCACCCTTTGAGGTATTACCGATGATCATGCCTTCGTAGACAGGGACACCAGCGCCTATGTAGAGAGTACCGCGTTCTTGTAGATTCCAGAGGGCAAAACCGACGGCATCACCAGTCTCCATAGAAATCATCGATCCAAATTCATGTTTCTCGATGAGTCCAACATGAGGTCTAAAGCCGATGAAACGGGACGAGAGTATGCCTTCACCACGGGTATCGACGACGAATTCACCACGATAGCCGAGGAGACCCCGTGTCGGTATCTCAAAAGTGAGGCGTGTGATGCCATCGCGCTCGACCATATGAGTCATGATACCTTTGCGTTGAGAGAGCTTACGGATGACTTCGCCAGAGCTCTCATTTCTGACATCGGCAGTCACTTCCTCGAATGGTTCGCTTTTTACACCGTCGATGTTTTTCACGATGACTTGAGGTTGGGAGACTTGGAGTTCAAAGCCTTCTCGGCGCATGATTTCGAGGAGGACAGAAATATGGAGCTCGCCACGGCCATAGACTTTGAATGTGTCGACGCCGGAGATACCCTCACCTGCGTCTGGAGAGAAGTTGATCTTGAGACCGACATTCACTTCGAGTTCTTTTTCGAGGCGCTCGCGGATTTGGCGAGTAGTGACGAACTTACCTTCACGACCAGCAAAAGGGGAGTTGTTGACGAGAAAATTGAGCGCGATGGTCGGCTCATCGACATTGATAGCATGGAGAGGAGTCTGATCAGGATTCTCACAGATCGTCTCACCGATAAAGATGTCGGGGAGGCCGGCGATCATGACGATATCACCTGCACCCGCCTCATCTACTTCCTCACGATCGAGGCCTTTAAAGCTATAGAGCTTGGTCACTTTGCCGGAGCGAGTCTCACCAGTAGGTTTCTTGATGAAAACATTTTGACCGACCCTGATTTTACCTTCGTAGATGCGCCCGAGACCGAGACGACCAGTATATGAGTCATAGGCGAGGTTGAATGGCTGCATGCGGAGAGGGAGAGTAGTGTCTGATTTTGCAGCAGGGACGAGTTCGAGAATAGTATCGAGAAGAGGGGTGAGATCCTTGGATTCATCCTCGAGTTTGCGCTTTGCAATACCTTGTCGACCGATAGAGTAGATAGTATGAAAATCAAGCTGTTCATCAGTCGCACCGAGTTCGATGAAGAGCTCGAGAATTTCGTCGAGAACTTCTTTTGGTCGAGCAGCAGGTTTGTCGATCTTGTTTATGAGGACGATCGGCTTCATACCGAGCTCGAGAGATTTTTTCAATACGAAACGAGTCTGTGGCATAGGACCTTCCTGTGCATCGACGAGGAGGAGGACGGTGTCGATAGAGCGGAGCACTCGTTCGACCTCAGAACCGAAGTCAGCGTGTCCGGGGGTGTCGATAATATTTATTTTTGTCCCCTTGTATTCGATGGCAGCATTCTTGGCATATATGGTGATACCACGCTCTTGTTCGAGAGCGTTTGAGTCCATAGAAAAGCCTTCTTTGGCAACACCGACCTGCTTCATGATGCCGTCCATGAGAGTCGTCTTGCCGTGGTCGACATGGGCTATGATTGCTATATTGCGTATTTCCATACTGTTGGGAAAAATGAAAACGAGCTTTTGGCTCGAAGGTACCTATTAAAACAAATCTAAGGCCAATTGTAAAGGTATAAAAAGCCTCCTACCGGTGAAGGAGGAGGCGTGGTGCAACCTAGAGACTAGGATGCGGGAATGAGTTTGCGGCCCATTTTCGCCAAGATCCTGTTGGCGATATGCACCGCTTGGACATGAAGCGACCGTTTGTGGTGGACCGCCTCGAAGCGATGCTTGTGCTGACGACTGACATACCCGAGGAATCCCGACATCTGCATGTCGCGAGCGGCGAGCACCTCACGAAGGTGTTTACGCTCATGACTGCTGAGACCCATCTGTCTGGTATAGGCTTCGGGGTCAGTCTCCACCGAGAAGATGAGGACTTGTTCGAAGATCTCCAT
>Ga0255338_1000488_pt1 | contig 123777 bp, 124 predicted proteins | sample MeOH1_35cm_T4_19_FD_203715 | JGI IMG/M metagenome (GOLD analysis project Ga0255338, IMG submission 203715) | Sandy soil microbial communities from University of British Columbia, Vancouver, Canada - MeOH1_35cm_T4_195 | ecosystem: Engineered > Artificial ecosystem > Sand microcosm >... | reverse complement strand
GATCCCACCCCCCATCACCCCAGATTCAGGGAACGGGCATGTCGACGCGTAAGTTACCACAAGACGGGTCACAAGAACGCCCGGACGTTACCATTTCTAGAGGGGAGGCGGGTGATCCGGGACATCAGTATCGCGCTGCGGGAGGGCACGCCCGCGTGGCCGGGCGACACGCCGTACTCGTGCCGCTGGGCATCGCTCATCGCGAACGGCGAGAGCGTGAACGTCTCGGCGACGCTGGCCAGCCCACACGTCGGGACGCACGCCGACGCGCCGCTCCACGTGCGCGACGGGTGGCCCGGCTCGCACGAGCTGCCGCTCGACGCGTTCGTCGGCGCCGCCGCCGTGGTCGACGTCAGCGCGCACGCAGGCGTCATCGAGTGGGACGCACTCGAATTCGCCCCCGCCACGCCCGGCGGGCGGCTGCTGCTCCGGACGGGCCGCTCGATCGCCACCGGCCAGTTTCCCGCCGAATGGCCCACGCTCAGCGAGGCGTGCGTGCGCGAGCTCCTCGGTCGCGGGCTGCGACTGCTCGGCGTCGACGCCCCCTCGGTGGATCCGCGCGACAGCAAGACGCTGCCCGTGCACCACATGCTGTTTTCGGGCAACGCGTACATCCTCGAGAACCTCGACCTGCGCCGCATCGCGCCGGGGTCGTACGAGCTGATCGCGTTACCGCTCAAGCTGATGGCGCTCGATGCCGCGCCGGTGCGCGCCGTGCTGCGCGAGCCTAACGACTGACCGATGCCGATGTCCGATGCGACGAGCTACGCGATTCGCGCCGAGGGCGTGACACGCGACTTCGGACCGGTGCGCGCGCTCGACGCGCTCTCGCTCGAGGTGCCGAAAGGGATCGTGTTCGGCTTCCTCGGGCCGAACGGGGCTGGCAAGACGACGGCCATTCGCATCTTCCTCGGCCTCATCGATCCGACGGCCGGGCGCGCCGAGGTGCTCGGATACGATACGCGCCGCGAGGGTGCCGCCATCCGCACGCGGTGCGGCGCGCTGCTCGAGCACCCGGGACTCTACGAGCGGCTGACGGCCGCGGACAACCTCGACTTCTACGGCCGCGCCTGGCATCTGCCGCGGCGGGAGCGCCGCGAGCGGATCCGCGAGCTGCTCACCCGATTCGGGCTGTGGGAGCGCCGCGACGACCCGGTCGGTCGCTGGAGCCGCGGCATGAAGCAAAAACTCGCGGTCGCCCGGGCGGTGCTTCATCGCCCGGCGCTCGTGTTCCTCGACGAGCCGACGTCGGGGCTCGATCCGGTCGCCACCGTGGGGCTCCGTGAGGACCTCGCCGCGCTCGCCGCACACGAAGGGGTGACGGTGTTCCTGACGACGCACAATCTGAACGAAGCCGAGCGGTTGTGCGCGCAGGTTGGTGTCATTCGGAACGGGCGATTGCTCGCTGTCGGCAGCCCCGATACGCTCCGCGCCGGCCGCGATACCGGTCGCGTGGACATCGCCGCGCGCGGCGTCACCGAGGACGTGCTCGCGCTGCTGCGCGCGTGCTCCGATGTCCGGTCCGTCGAGACGGGCAATGGTCGCCTCTCGCTATCGCTGGCGAACGGCGCGAGCGTCGCGCCGATCGTCACGCTGCTCGTGCAGCAGAACGTGGAGATCGAGGAAGTGCGCAAGGCACGGGCGACGCTCGAGGATGCGTTTCTCGACCTGATGGGTCTCGACACCGGCGAGAACGGGGGCAGGTTGTAATGCGTGACGTGTGGACCGTGATCTGGAAAGAGTGGCGCGAGTTCCGTGACCAACTACTCTCGCTGCGACGCGGCGGCCTGTCGGCGCTCATCCTCGCCCTCATCCTGGGCGTCGTGGCGCCGGTACAGCTCGGGCCGGAGTGGGTGCAGTCGAAGATCATCGTCGGCTACTGGCCGTTTCTCGCGGCGACCATGGTCTCGTCGCTGATCGCCGACTCGGTCGCGGGAGAACGTGAGCGACACACGCTCGAAACGCTGCTCGCGAGCCGCCTCTCCGATTCGGCGATCCTCATCGGGAAGATCGTCGCCGCGGTGCTCTACGGCCTGGGGTTCGCGGTGGCGAACCTGTTGATCGGGCTCGTGGCCGTGAACATCGCGCACCGTGCGAGTGCACCGATCCTGTTCGGCGCCCAGCGATTCCTCGTGACGATCGTGCTCACGGCGCTCGCATCGCTGCTCATGGCGGGCATCGGCGTGTTCATCTCCCTGCGCGCGTCTACGGTGAAGCAGGCGCAGCAGGCGTTCGGCATCGCGATCATCGTGCTCACCATGGGGCCGCTGCTCGCGTTCAACGCGCTCTCGTACGAGACGCGAGCGCGCGTGGCGCTCCGGCTCGCCGCCCTGGGTGAAACACGCATCGAGGCCTCTGTCGTCGGCGGCCTCGCGCTCCTCTCCGCCGTGGTGATCGGCGCCGCGCTGGCGCGGTTCAGGCGTGGGAAGCTGGTGCTGGACTGAGCCCGCCCGGGATCGCGGTTCCGCAGGGTATCGCCAATTGATATATTGACTTATGCCACAGCCCGTTTATCTCGACCATGCGGCCACGACCCCAGTGCGCCGCGAGGTGTTCGAGGCGATGGAGCCCTTCTACGGCCCACGCTTCGGCAACCCATCCAGTGTCCATCGGTGGGGGCGCGAGGCGCGCGCGGCGCTCGACGAGGCGCGCGAGCGTCTCGCGAAGTGCCTTGGCGCGAAGCCCGACGAGGTCTGTTTCACATCGGGTGGAACCGAGGCCGACAATCTGGCGGTGCTCGGGCCGCTCCCATCGCAGCTCGCGAAGGAACGCACCGCGCTCGTCACATCGCCCATCGAGCACAAGGCCGTGCTGGCCACGGTCCATCACGCCGCGCGCGGTGGGGCCGTGGAGCGGATGCTCGAGGTCACGCGTGCGGGTGTCATCGATCTCGCGTCGGCCGATGACGTGATCGATGACACCGTGGCGGTGTGCACCGTGATGTGGGTGAACAACGAGGTCGGTACGGTGCAGCCGGTGCGTGAGATCGCCGAGCGGGTGAAGGCGCACGGCGGGATCATGCACACCGACGCGGTGCAGGCGTTCGGAAAGATCGACATCGATGTGCGCCAGCTTCCCGTGGATCTGCTCACGATCTCGGGCCACAAGATCGGCGCGCCAAAGGGCATCGGCGCCATCTTCATTCGGCGCGGTACGCACATCGATCCGCTCTTCCACGGCGGCTCGCAGGACGGCGGCCGTCGCCCCGGCACGGAGAACGTCGCCGCCGCCGTGGGCCTCGCGCGGGCGGCGGAGCTGGCGGTCGAGGAGCGGGAGGCCGAGTGTCGCCGGCTCGCGGCGCTGCGTGAGATGCTCGAGGACGGACTCATGTCGCGTATTCCCGATGCGGTCGTCCACGGACGCGGAGCGCCGCGCGCGCCGCACATTCTCAACCTCTCGGTGCCCGGCACCGACAGCGAGTCGCTGCTCATGGCGCTCGACCTGGCCGGTGTTGCCGCGTCGGCGGGCTCCGCATGCCAGAGCGGTAGCGTGACCCCCTCGCACGTGCTCACGGCGATGGGCGTGCGCGCCGACCTCGCGTCCGCCGCCGTGCGGATGAGTCTCGGCTCGCTCACGACACCGGAGTGCGTGGCGCGGGTGGTTGACCTGTTCCCGGCGCTGATCGCGAAGGCACGCCGGCTCTCGGGTGCAGTGAGCTGATCATGCGCGAGCGGGTGCTGGTCGCGATGTCGGGCGGCGTGGATTCGTCGGTGGCCGCGGCGCTGCTCCACGAACAGGGCTACGACGTCATCGGGGCGACCATGAAGCTGTTCTGCTACGGCGACGACGTGCCCGATCGGCCCTGCTGCTCGCTGGACTCCATCAACGACGCGCGGCGCGTCTGCGAGCGACTCGGCGTGCCGCACTACGTGCTGAATCTCGAGAGCGCGTTCGGGCGGGATGTGATCGACGACTTCGTGGCCGAATACGCGGCGGGCCGCACGCCGATTCCGTGCGTGCGCTGCAACACGTTCACGAAGTTCCGCGACCTGCTGCGAAAGGCCGACGCCGTCGATGCCGACTGGATCGCGACCGGCCACTATGCCCGCACGCGTGACGGCGAGCTCCTGCGCGGGCTCGACGCGACGAAGGACCAGAGCTATTTCCTGTGGGGCATCGACCGGTCAGTCGTTAGGCGCATGCTGCTGCCCGTGGGCGCGATGACGAAGCCCGAGACGCGAGCCCGTGCGCGCGCGCTGGGCCTCACGGTGGTGGCGGACAAGGTCGAGAGCCAGGACATCTGCTTCGTACCCGACGGCGACCACGCGAAGGTCATCGCGCGGCGGTTGGGCGCCGAGACCCCCGCCCTGGCGCGCGGGCCCATCGTGCTCGCGGACGGCGCCGTCGTGGGGGAGCACGACGGCTACGCGCGGTTCACGATCGGGCAGCGCCGTGGGATTCCCGGGGGCTTCCCGGAGCCGATGTACGTCGTTGCGATCCGACCCGCCGACCGCGCGGTCGTGATCGGCACTCGCGACGCGCTGCTCGGCCGCGGCGTGGTCGCGCGCGAGATCAACTGGCTCGTCGATCCGCTCGCCGTGGGCAGTCGCGTGCAGGTGCAGGTGCGACACCGTGCGCACCCCGCGCCGGCGGAGCTGGTGCGCGTGGACGGATCGGAGATCGAGCTCGCCCTCGAGCAGCCGGTGTCCGCCATCACGCCTGGACAGTCGCTGGTACTCTACGACGGAGAGCGGGTGCTCGGCGGCGGGTTCATCGAGCGTGGCGGCAGCGCGGCGCGCCACGCGCTGCCCGTGCTCGCGGCGTGAGTCCAGGTGCGTCCCGGGTGTGGGACGCACGGCGGGGCCTTCAGCGGCGAGGGGGCCGCTAGTACTTCAACCCGCCCGCCTCCGCGAACTCGCGCATCATGCGCTCCTGCTCCTCGGAGAGCTTCTCGGGCACGGAGATCGAGACCTCGATGATAAGGTCGCCTCGCTTGCCGTCCTTCTCGATCCCCTGGCCGCGCACGCGAAAGCGGCGGCCCGACGCCGTACCGGGCGGGATCCGAATCGCGACGCGTTTTCCCTCGAGCGTGCGAACGCTGATCTTCGAGCCGAGCGTGGCCTGGGCGATGTTGATCGGGACCGTCGCGACCAGGTCGAGTCCCTCGCGCTTATAGAAGCGATCGGGCTGCACCTGCAGGTTGATGATCAGGTCGCCCGGGGGACCGCCACCCGTACCGCGCCCGCCCTGGCCCTTGAGCCGGATCCTGGTGCCGGTGTCCGAGCCCGCAGGCACCGTGATGAGCACTTTCTTTCTCGTGCGCACCTCGCCGCTGCCGGCGCACTTGGGGCACCGCTCGGAGGGGACCTGGCCGCGGCCGAGGCACATCGGACATGGGCGGTTGACCGCGAAGCCACCCTGGCCGAACGAGATCACGCCACGGCCGTTGCACTCCGGACACACCTTGAGGGTGGCACCGGGAGCGGCCCCTGTGCCGTGGCAGACGTCGCACTCCTCGTTCACCTCGAGCTCGATCGGCACCTTGCCGCCCATCGCCGCGGTACGGAACGGGACCTCGAGCGTCGTCTCGACCGTCTGGCCGCGTTCCTCGGCGCGGGCACGCGGTCCGCCAGGGCGCTCGCCGGCACCGGCACCGAACATCGACGCGAACAGATCGCCCAGTCCCCCGATGCCGCCGATGTCGAAGTCCTGGAATCGGAAGTTGCCCGCGTCGGCACCGGCCCCTGCGCCGGGACGCGCGCCACCGCTCGAGGGGCGGGGCCCGCCACTCCGCGGGCCGCCGAATCCCCCGAACGCGCCCAGCCGACGCATCTCGTCGTACTGCTTTCGCTTCTCGGCATCACCGAGGACGCTGTACGCCTCCGAGATCTCCTTGAAGCGCTCGGCGGCCTTTCCGTCGTTCGGGTTCTTGTCTGGATGATGCTTGGCGGCGAGCCGGCGGTACTGCTTCTTGATCTCGTCCTCCGAGGCGGACGACGAGACACCGAGGACCGCGTAGAAGTCCTTCGTTTGCGCCATGGATCAGGTCTGGGGCTCTTTCAGCCGTTCCACTGCTTCACGACCACGCGCGCGGGTCGGAGCAGTTGGCCGTTGAAGACATACCCGCGCTGATAGACCTTCGCGACCATGTGATCGTCCTCCGGCGAGAGCGCCGGCTCGGTCGCCACCGCTTCGTGCAGATTCGGATCGAACGGATGATCCACCGGGTCGATGACCTCGAGCCCGTGGCCGGCCAGCGACTTCAGCATCTTTCGCTCGACCATGTCCGCGCCCTGTACGACCGTGGCCGCATCGACCGTCGCCGGGTCGACATGCGCGAACCGCGCGAGGTCATCGAGCGGATCGAGGAGCCCGCGAACCATCTCGGCCTGGGCGCGCCAGCCGGCCTCCTGCCGCTCGCGAATCGAGCGCTTGCGGAAGTTATCATACTCGGCAGCGAGACGGAGAAACTTGTCGCGTTGCTCGTCGAGGCGGCGCTGCCAATCCGCGCGCGTCGAGAGCTCGGCGACGTCGCTGTCGACGTCGGAGGCGAGACTGCCGTCACCCTGCTCGCTGCTCGGCGCCTGCTCCGTCGGGGTCGCCTGGTCGAGGTCGTCGCCGCCGACCGAAGCGCCCGCCTGGTTGCCGCGCTCGTACGCGTCGTCCGGGTTGGATGGGTCGGGGATCGAGTTGTTCTCTCTCATTTCGACGCTGCTGAATGGTCAGATGAAATGTCTCCGTGCGGTGGGCGGCGTGCAACCGAACCGACCGCGGCGTGGGAAGGCTGGGGCACGGAGAAGACAGTTCAATTGTGATGGGCAACGGCCGTGCCCTAACGCTCTGCCGATGCGGCAGAGTTGGTTTCGCCGCTCAACATGCGTCGCACGATGTCGAGCGCGGCCTGTGTCGACCGAAAGCGGATTTCCGCCCGGTCGCCAATGAACCGCGATCCATGTGTTCGAACGAGGCCGGCGACATCGGCGGCGATCCAGACGAGTCCGACGGGCTTCTCGGGAGTACCGCCGCCGGGGCCGGCGACTCCCGTGATCGCGACTCCGATCTCCGCCCCGATTCGACGCCGTGCACCCGTCGCCATCTCGGAAGCCACCTCCTGGCTGACGGCGCCATGGCGCTCGAGCGTTTCGGGGGAGACGCCGAGCAGCTCCAGCTTCACGGCGTTCGAGTACGCGATGACGCCGCCCAGCACGACGGCGCTCGAGCCAGGTATGGCCGTCAGTCGGGCACCGAGGAGCCCGCCGGTGCAGCTCTCGGCGACGGCGAGGCGGAGGCCGCGCTCGCTGCACGCCGCGAGCACGACCTCGGCCAGATCGGTCCGCCCTTCGGCGTATGCATAACGAGTGACCCGCTCGCGGAGCCGCTCGATGGCGCGCGCGAGAAACGCATCCGCATCGTCGGGCGAGAGGTCGCGCGCCGTGACGCGCAGGTCGATGCCGTCGGGGCTCGGGAGATACGCCAGCGGCAGTCCGTCCACGCCGTCAGCGAGCGGACCGAGGAGGTCGGGGAGGCGCGACTCGGCCACGCCGGTGGTGCGTAGCGTGCGCGATCGCACCACGCGGGGCTCACCCGCACCCCGCCGCGCGAGCCGAGGGAGCAGTTCGTCGGCAAGCATTCCGCGCATCTCGCGAGGGACGCCGGGAAGCATGGCACACCACCGCCCGCGTTCGTCCTCGATCCAGATTCCGGGTGCGGTACCATGGCGGTTGGTCAGTACGGTGGCGCCGCGCGGGATCATGACCTGCCCGCGGTTGGCCTCGGGCACCTCGCCGCGACCGCGCTCGCGCCACATGGCGCGCAGCGCCTCCCAGCGCTCCTCGTCGAACACGAGATCGCGCCCGAACAGCTCGGCGATGGCCGGCCGTGTCTTGTCGTCGCTGGTCGGGCCGAGGCCACCGGTGGTGATGACCGCGCCGGTTCGATCGAGTGCGTCGCGCACCGCGGCGGCGATGGCCGCGGCGTCATCGCCAACCGTCGCGTGTCGCATGACGGCGACGCCGATGCCAGCGAGCTCGCGGGCGAGGTGTGCGGCGTTCGTATCGATCGTGAGCCCGAGCAGCAGCTCATCGCCGATCGTGATGAGTTCCACGCGCATTCACGAAAGATGCGGTGCGCCGGGCCTGCGGTGTGAGCCGTTGGCCGACGGCTGTCGGCTGTGTCGGCTACCTAGCGCCGCGCCTCGCCGGCCGAGCGGCCGAGGAGATATCCGAACCGCCTCGCGTAGAGGACGAGGGAATAGACCGTCAACCCGACGGCACCGACCATCGTCACCGTACCGACGATGCCGGTGAACATGGCGAACCAGCGCCACGCGTCGCTGGTCCAGTGGTACTGTGCGGCCGCCGCGGCCGCGGCGAACCAGAAGAACGCGGCGCCTGCCCACGTCGACTGGAACCCCGTCTTCCACTTTGCCGGTCCGATGGCCGAGATGATGACGCCGCGACGAGCGGCGTACTGGCGGAAGACGGTCATCAGCGCCTCGCGCCCGAGCACCACGAGGACGATCCAGAGCGGCAGTCCCACCAGCCCGAAAGGCGTCACGAACGGCCAGGCGAGCCGCGCGCCGACGACGACGGGCCCGACCGTCGCCCCGGCCGCCCACTCGCCCGCGGCGGGAAGCGGCGCGAGGAGCGGCACACCGCGCATCAGCCACCACATGGGGCCGAGCGTGCACACGAGCAGGAGCTTGTCGGCGAGGGGGTCGAGCAGGCGACCGAGGTCGGTGACGAGGTTGCGCGAGCGCGCGAGCTTGCCGTCGTAGTAGTCGGTGATGGCGGCGGCCAGGTACACCACCCACGCGACGAGGCGCGACCGCCAGTCGGGCAGCACCACCAGCATCGCGATCAGCGGCGCGACGGCGATCCGCGCGGCGGTGATCGCGTTAGGCAGGTTCACGGGGACCTCGATCGGTGTCGCGACGCCGGCCCGTTCGTCACGCCAGCGACTTCAGGACCAGCTTGCTCACGGCGCGCAGCGTGTCGAACACCCCGTCGCCGCTCACGGCAACGGCCTCGAAGTACGTCGCGCGCTCGACCCACTCCCCCGTCGGAATCTGCTCGACGAGGTTCTCGCCCCCGTGATACGGATCGGGGGTCACGCGCTGGCGCATGGCGTCGCTCACCTCCCACCCGGGGTTGAGCTGGGCCTGGAGGTCCCGGATCGGCGCGGCGTTCGGCAGGTCGCGTTTGTTGTACTGGATGACGAACGGCATCTTCGTCAGGTCGTACCCGTACTCGGCCATGTTGTCGTACAGGTTCTGCATCGACTCCTGATTCGCCTCCATGCGCTCCATCTGGGAGTCGGCCACGAACACGATGCCGTCCACCCCTTTCAGGATGAGCTTGCGGCTCGCGTTGTAGTAGACCTGGCCGGGCACCGTGTACAGGTGGAAGCGCGTCTTGAAGCCGCGAATCGTGCCGAGGTCGACCGGGAGAAAGTCGAAGAAAAGCGTGCGCTCCGTCTCGGTGGCGAGCGAGATGAGCTTCCCGCGCGTGCTCGGCGACACCTTTCCGTAGACATGCTCGAGGTTCGTCGTCTTGCCGCCGAGCCCCGGACCGTAGTACACGATCTTGCAGTTGATCTCGCGCGAGGCGTAGTTGATCATCGACATGGTGTCGGCCTCGCGTTACTGGAACAGGCGGTCGATCTCGTCGTCGGCATCGGCGAGTATGTTAGGCGGCCCGGTGCCCGATTGGGCCCGGTTGAACACGTCGTCGAACAGCTTGGACAGGTCATCGACCGTCTGCCGCATCTTCAGGCGCACGAGTCCGAGGGTCGTCCGGTTGTCGAACAGGACGACGAGAATGACGCGCCGCGCGACGTCCGCGAGCAACATCGACTCGCGTTCGCCCTGGTGGAACAGCGTGTTGAAATCGGTCTCTCCGATGAGCTTCGCCAACTGGTCGTTGGCGCTGAAGTCCGCCGCCGTGAGCGTCGCGAACGCGGTGGCGTCGAAATCCGGTCGCTCGCCGACGGTCGTGACGAGCTGTCCGCTGCGATCCACGAGGAGCGCACAGCGGGCGTTGCTGTCGTAGAGAAATCGTTGCAGCAGCCGGTTGATCGCACCGAAGTCATCCTCGGTGAACGACCAGCTCGTGGCACCTACGGGCATTGCTCTCCTGGTTGGGCCGAATGCGTCAGGCCAGTTGGCGCTCGACCCGATCGAGGAGTCGGCGGGCTCGGCGCCGAAGCTCGGGGCGCTGCTCCCAGCGAATGTAGTCCTGCAGTAGGCTCACCGTTTCGGGCGAGCGCCGGCCGCGGAGATAGGTCAACGCCGCGAACCGCCGCATCGGCCGCGTGCTGAACAGGTCGCGCCGGCGGACGTGCTGCTCGCGGCTCCAGAGCAGGAGTCCGACCGCGAACCCACCCGCGAACCCGACCGCCGCGAGACGTCGCCCACGCATGATCAGGCCATCTCCCGGCGTGCCGAGATCGCCTGCGCGATCGTGACGCCGTCCGCGTACTCGAGGTCACCACCGACGGGAAGCCCCCGCGCGATTCGCGTGATCGCGAGGCGGTACGGCGCAAGCTGTCGCTGGACGTACAACGCGGTTGCCTCCCCCTCCAGGCTCGGATTTGTGGCGAGAATCACCTCACGAACCCCGCCGTGCGACACACGGTCCACGAGCCGATCGATGGTGAGATCCTCGGGGCCGATGCCGTCCAACGGCGAAAGTCGGCCCCCCAGAACATGATACAACCCGCGGAACTCCCCGGCGCGCTCGATCGCGCCGATATCCGACGCTTCTTCGACGGCACAAATGAGCGCCGCGTCACGCCGTTGGTCACGGCAGATCGCACACAGCTCGTCCTCGGTGAGGTTGAAGCAGCGCGCGCAGGGGCGGACGCGCTCGGCCAGCGTCACGAGCGCTGCCGCCAGGCGACGACTGTCCTCGGCCGGCTGGCGCAGGAGGTGATACGTGAGGCGGAGCGCTGTCTTGCGACCGATTCCCGGAAGCCGCGCGAGCTCGGTAGCCAGCTCCTCGATCGCGGACATCAGCCAGCACTCAAAACGGAAGCTTGAACGGCAGGTTCATTCCCCCGGCCAGCTTCCCCATCTCTTCCTGCGCCAGGTCGGCGGCTTTCTTCTGCGCCTCGACCACCGCGACCAGGATGAGGTCCTCGAGCATCTCGACGTCGGATGCGCTCACGACGGTCGGGTCGATCTTGATCTTGCGAATCTGGCCCTTGCCGTCGGCCTCGACCGCCACCATGCCACCGCCCGACGCGGCGTTCACGGTTCGAGCCTCGAGCTCGTCCTGAATCTGTTTCAAGCGACCCTGCATCTGCTGCGCCTGCTGCAGGATCTTCATGATGTCAGCCATCGGTGCCGCTGGTCCGGAGGTGGGGAGATTCAAAAGCTACCCGGCGCTCGCGCGCTGCCGCAAGCCGACGCCACGCTCAGCGATTCGTGCCTTCGCGCGAGGGCGCGATCAGTCCAGCAGCTCGAGATCGAGCGCGTCGATGGCGGCGCCGAGCACGGGATCGCGCTTGCGTAGCGACGCGACCCGCTGGGCGCGTATCTCCTCCTCGGTCACGCGCCGTGGTGCTCCCGCGGCGGCAGCACCCTCGGGCCGGGCAATCGTGATACGCTCGACGGCTGGGAAGAATGTCCTGACCACCGCGAGCACGTCCACCTTGCCGGTCTCGAGGGCGTCGGCTGCCGCCTCGTCGTCGGCACGCACCGTCAGGAGACCATTCGCCGAGATGGCCGCGGGCACTGCCTGCTCGAGAAACGGCGCCAGCACCATCCGGGTCGCGCGCACGGCCGTGACCACGTCGTCCCACCGCTCGGTGACGACGTTGATCGTCGGCAGCCGCGCCGCGTCGGAGGACGACGTGGTGCTTCGGGCGGCCGGGCCATCGGTCGGCGCGGGCGCGCGATCGCGCACGGGCGGTGGTGACGCCACCGGGCGGTCTGGCGGCCTCGCCGCGGGCGAGGCCGCGGTCGCCGCCCCCTCGCTCGCGGGTGCGCCGCGGCTCTGACTCGGGGAGCGGGTCGTGGCGCCTCCGAGCGCGGGCGACGACGCCGACGAGCGCGCGCCTCCCGCCATCCCGCGAGTACCACCGCCGTCGTCCAGTCCACGAAGCACGTCCTCGATGGCCACGGTGCGATCGAGCAACGCGAAGCGCACGAGCAGCGTCTCGAGGAGCAGTTGCTGCTGGCCGCTCTTGCGGAACTGCGGCTCCAGCTCGCCCAGCGCCGACATCATGCGGAGGAGGTCGGGCGCGGAGAATCGCGACGTACGCTCGGCGAGCGCCGTGCGCGCGCGCTCGGAGAGCTCGACCGACGACGCCCCGAGCACGATCGCGAGCTGCGCGCGCAGCATGTCGGCCAGCCCGGTGAGGAAGCCGCCGAAGTCCACGCCCAGCTCGGCCAGTCGCTGCACCGTGGGAAAGACGTCGCCGGCGCGGTGGTCGGCGATGAGGTCGAGCACCGCGATGTACTCGTCCTCGGCGACGAGACCCAACGCATCCCGCACGCGCTCCGCCGTGAGGGCTCCCTCGCCTAACGAGAGCGACTGGTCGGTGAGACTCAGCGCGTCGCGCATGGATCCGTCGGCCGCGCGGGCGATCATCGCCAGGGCCTCGGGCTCAGCCTCGATGTGCTCCTCGGCGAGCACGCTCTGCAGTCGCTCCCGCACGTCGGCCGGCCCGATCCGGCGAAAATCGAACCGCTGGAGCCGGCTCAGCACCGGGGCCGCGGACTGCGCGATCTTCTGTGGCTCGGTGGTGGCGAACACGAAGACGACGCGCGGCGGCGGCTCCTCGAGCACCTTGAGCAGCGCGTTCCACGCCTCCCGCGTGAGCATGTGCGCCTCGTCCACGATGTAGACCTTGTAGCGGTCGTCACCCGACGGCGCGTACATGGCGCGCTCGCGGAGCTCGCGCGCGTCATCGACGCCGCGATTCGAGGCCGCGTCGATCTCGATGACGTCGAGACTCGCGGCACCACTCCAGATCCGCTGGCACGACTCGCACTCGCCGCAGGGCTCGCCGTCGTCGGTGCGCCGCTGACAGTTGAGCGCCATGGCCAGCACACGCGCCAGCGTCGTCTTGCCGACTCCCCGTGGCCCGCACAACAGGTAGCCGTGCGCAACGCGCCCTCGGGCGATGGCACCCTTGAGCGTGTTGGAGACGTGCGACTGCACGGCAACGGACGCGAAGTTGCGCGGGCGGTACTTGCGCGCGAGAGCGAGCATTGAGTTCCGGAACAGGGGACCGGCGGGTGCCCGCCGAAGGCGGGCGGATCGAACCGGGAAGGGCGACCAATTCCGCTCCGCCCATCGCCGATGCAGCGAAGCCTCGCCAAGCGCCGACCGGGGCGGCTGGACGAGGCTCCGAATTTCGCGCGCGGAGCGCGTGCGTTCAAGTCGTGCCGTCGCGAGGTGGGTGAGCGAAGAGGAACAGTGGGGTGCGCAAAAACCGATCGTCGCTGGCTCCCCGTGCCCCGTTCCTGGTTCCAAACCGCACCGCGATACTCCAGGTCTGACGAAGCGACGCAAGACACCACATGCCGCTGCTACCTTCGGGGTCCTGACGGAGTTAGTGGGCTCGCGCCCTCCGGGACCTGGAGCGAGGGGAAAACTAGCCGCTCGAGGGCTTCGATTCAACCGCGATACGGGTCGAGAATCGAGCGGGCAGGTGCGGGCCGATCACGCGCGCTCGAGCACGTCGCGCAGCACCGCTGCGGCCTCCACGACCTCGGCCGTCGACACGTCGAGGTGAGTCACGGCACGGACGCGACTGGCTGACCATACGCTCACGAGCACTCCGCGCGCCGCCGCGCGCTCGGCGATCGCCATCGCGGTCGTTCCGGGCGGCACGTCGATCATGACGATGTTCGTGTCGGGCGGCACCACGCTCGCCTCACCGGCACCGGCCACGGTGGCGGCGAGACGGGCGGCGTTCGCGTGATCGTCCGCCAGCCGGCGGCGGTTGTGCTCGAGGCCGAACAACGCACCGGCGGCAATGATCCCCGATTGTCTCAACGCGCCGCCGAGGCGCTTTCGCGCCGCCCATGCTGCGTCCATGAGCGCCGCGGAACCCGCCAACGCCGCGCCGACCGGGGCGCCGAGCCCCTTCGAGAACGATACCATGACGGTGTCAGCGCAGGCGGCGTAGTGCGAGAGTGCGACACCCGTAGCGACCTCGACGTTCCAGAGCCGAGCACCGTCGAGATGGAGCGGCATACCGAGCTCGGCGGCAACGGCGGCAATCTCGCGCAGCGTGGCGAGCGGTGTAATGACGCCCCCTGCCCCGTTGTGGGTGTTCTCGACGGATACGAGGGACGGGCGCGGCGCATAGCGCGAGGATGGGCGGACGGCGCGTGCGAGGTCGACCGCGTCGAACACGCGTGCCGTCGGCGTCACGAGCCGCGGCTGCACGCCGGTGAGCGCCGCGACGCCCGCCATCGTCAGATTCACGACGTGGGCGTCGGCATCGACGAGCATCTCGGTGCCGGGACGCGCGTGGACGCAGATGGCCGCCTGGTTGGCCATCGTGCCGGTGGGAAAGAAGAGCGCGGCGTCCTTGCCGAGCAGCTCCGCGACGCGCTGTTCCAGGCGGCGTGTCGTCGGGTCGCCATCGAGATGGTCGTCACCCACGTCGGCGGAGGCGATGGCATCGCGCATCTCCGCGCTCGGGCGGGTAACCGTGTCGCTGCGCAGGTCGATTGGCATGGCGCGGAAAACTCGCGCACGAGGCCGTTCGCCGGAAGGGCGACCACACCCGCCGGGTCCCCTCCGCCTAACGGGATGCGAGCTGGCCGGCCGCGGTGCATCGCTCCGGGCCGGCCAGCAGCGCCCGGCGGGTGACCGGGCGGCGAGGGGCGGATCGCCCTACGGCTTCTTGACCCGGACCTTCGGAACGGTGACCGTCGCGGTGTCCTTGCGAACGTCAACCTTCGGCACGGTGACCGTCGCTGTGTCCTTGCGGACGTCGACGGTGGGCGTCCTGACCGTGGTGGTGTCGGTTTTGACATCCACGTCGGGCGTCTGTACCTGGTACTCGCCCTCTCCAGTCTTCTTGCACGCGGCCACCGCCGTCAGCGCCGCGATCGCGAGGGTCAGAGCAGTCTTCCGCACGGTTGGCCTCCAGGTGAGTGCGAACGCTCAGCCGTAAGGCAACCTTCGGGCCAGGAGCTGAGGCTGTCAGCTGTCAGGCGTGAGCCGTCAGCCATCAGCTATCAGTGCCGTTCGACGTAGCTGACAGCAGATGGCTGGCTGTGATGGCTCACGCCTACTCCTCGAACGTTTCCCTCTGCAACCGCCTCACACGGCGCAGGTCGTACACCTGACCCACCTCGCCGCCGAGAATGAAGATCATCGCGGCGTAGTACACCCAGAACACCACGATCACGAGCGCGTACAGCGTCCCCGTGTACAGCGATCCCGGATTGAACTCCGCGACGTAGGCGGTGAACAGGTTCTTCGCGATCTCGAACATGCCGCTCGTGAACACGGCGGCCACCAGCGCCGTTTGCCAGCGAATGCGGCGGTTCGGAAGGAACTTGTACAGCGCGAAGAACATCAACGCGACGAACGTGAACGCGACGAGTCGTCCGAACACGTACTCCACGGTCCCCATCACATCGGCGCGGATGCCGAGCCGCTCGAAGATCTCGATCCCCCGCGTCGTGGCGAGCGCGAGATACGCGCTCAGCGCCGTGTAGGCGACGAGGAGTAGCGTCGCCATGACCGTGATCTGGATGTCGAACAGCTTCCCCTGAATGATCCCGCGCTCGGTCTCGATGTCGAACACATCGGCCAGCACGCTGCGGAGCGATCCGAACAGCCGCGTCGAGAACCAGATGAAGCCGATGGCGCTGTAAGTCCCGACGGCGCCGCGCGCGCGGATGGCGTCGATCAGAAGGCCGTGCACCGGGCTCTGCGTCGTCTCGGCGTGCGGCGGCAGCAGGCTGTCGATGATCGCCGTGACGTCGGCGAACGTTTCGTCCGCGGAGTGGTTCAGCAGCGTCGCCAGGCCCGACACCAGCAGCAGCACGAACGGCACGGCGGCGAGCAGGATGTTGAACGCGATCCCACCCGCCAGGAAGAAGATGTTGTCTTCCCCCGAATTGTCCCAGACGCGTTTCGCGTAGTCCCGGAGCGTCCAGGCGATTCGCACGTAGAGCGGACGGTGCGGCACGTGCGCGGGCGTCGCGGACCGCCGTGGTCAGCGGTCCGGCGACTCGTCAGGCTCCGGGTCCGCGGAAGCGGAGGCGACCTGCGCGTTGCCGGTGCGTGCGACGTCGGCGCCGGCGTTGTACGCCGCCTTCGTCTCGGCGATGCGACGCTCGAGCTCATCACGCGCCTGTTGTGCGGCCGCCCGGCCGGCCTCCATGGCGCGCGACACCTGGCGCTTCTTGAGTTCGATCGCCTGGCGCGCCGAGTCGATGCCGGTCTCGACGCGCTCGCGCGCCTGGTCGATCGTGTCGGTCACGCGGCCGGAGATGTCGCCGGCGATGTCGCGCGCCGCACGGTTCGCGCGTCGAGCGCCGCGGCGAAGGTCACGCCGCGTCGCCGCCCCCGACTGCGGCGCGAGCAACAGCGCCGCCGCGGCGCCGATGGCCACGCCGATCAGGAACGATCCGACTCCTCCCGAGTGGCGCTCGATGATGACTGCCGGTTCGTCGTCGTACTCGCCCCTGCGCATATCGTCTCCCTCATCAGCTCGCGCCGCGCGCTGGCGGCGTCGGATGGCGGTGATCGCTCGCCCATGTGACGAGCGCATCGTCCTAGCGCCGCTTCTTGACCTTCGCCTTCGCGTGCGCCTTCGCCGGCTGAGCGCGCTCGGCGAGGATGACATCGGCCACCTCGCTGTCAGCCGCACCAACGGTGGAATCCGGCGCGCGCACCGCGGGTGTTGTGCCCGCGCCGCGCCCGCCGTTGCCGTGCTCGCGCACGAATCGCGAGAACGCCTCGAACAGCTCGTCGCGCGACATGCCCATGACCGTCGCCGCGCCGTTCTCGCTCGCGGCCGCGGGGACCCGGTCGCTGGCGCGGCGGCGCGGCGACGCGGACGTGAGTCCGGCCGACGAATCGCCGTCCGCACCGGGGAGCAGATGCCGGGGGGCGATGTCGGCCACGCCGATGGTCGTGCCGGTCGTCATGATGACCGCGCGCTCGACGGCGTTCTTCAGCTCGCGCACGTTTCCCGGCCACCGATAGTTCAGGATCCACGACCACGCGTCGTTGTCGAACCCCGTCACCTTCTTCCCGTTCTGTTGTGCATAACGCGCCAGGAACTCGTTCGCCAACAGCTTGACGTCGCCCAGACGCTCGCGCAACGGCGGCAGGACGATCTCGACCACCGCGAGCCGATAGTACAGATCCTCGCGCAGTTCGCCATCGACGATGGCTCGCTGCAGATTCTTGTTCGTCGCCGCGACGACGCGGATGTCCACCGAAATCTCGCGCTTGCCGCCGAGCCGCCGGATGGTGCGCGACTCGAGCGCCCGGAGGAGCTTCACCTGAATGTCGGGCGCCATCTCCGCGACTTCGTCGAGGAAGATCGTTCCACCGTTGGCCATCTCGAACGCGCCGGCCTTCTCGTTCGTCGAGCCCGTGAACGCGCCCTTCTCGTGGCCGAACAGCTCGTTCTCGAGGATGTCCTTCGGGAGCGCCGCGCAGTTGAGCGCGAAGATCGGCCCCTTCGCGCGCTCGCTCTTGTTGTGAATGGCGCGGGCCACGAGCTCCTTGCCCGTTCCCGATTCGCCAAGAATCAGCACGCTCGCCGACGAAGGGGCGACCGCGTCGATGATGCGGTACACGGAGCGCATCGATTCCGACTGGCCCGTGAGCTCACCGTAGTGCGTGAGCCCCTCGATGGTCGACGCAAGCTCCTTGTTCTTCTGACGAACGTTGAACTTGTCGAGCGCCTTGGGAATCAGGGCCTTCAGGCGATTCAGCTTCTCGGCGTTGAGGGGCTTCTCGATGTAGTCGTAGGCGCCCTGACGCATGGCCTGCACGGCCGAGTCGACCGTCGCCTGGCCAGTGATGATGATGCACTCGGTGGTGATGTCGCGGCTCTGCATCTCCTTGAGGAGCGTGAGGCCGTCGATCTTCGGCATCATGAGGTCGGCGAGCGCGACACCGAACGTGTCCGTGCCCAATCGGTCGATGGCCTTCTGGCCATCGAGCGCGACCTCGATCTCGTATCCCTCATCGGACAGGATGGCGCCGAGCCCTTCGGTGATCGAACGGTCGTCGTCGGCGATGAGGATCTTCGGTTTCTTCATTCCGCGGCGTCTGGAGTGGCGTCGGTTCCGAGTGTCGGGAAGCGGATCTCGAGGACGTGACCGCGAGTGGCAACCGCCACCGCGTACGTCGATGCAACCGCGACCAGGTCGGGATCGAGCGAGGGCGACGCGTTCGCGGCGCCGCTCACGCGTAGAAAGATACCGTCACCGACGGTGATTTCGCACGCGGCCGGGGGCCCGCCGGCAAGAGCGCTGAGCACACCGCGCGCCACGACCGCCCGCACCACGTCCGGCGGCACCGCTGTGAAAGCCGCGCCGGCGCCGAACCGGGTGAGCTGCACCGCCCCGTCACCCCGCAGCGCCAGCAGCCGTGCCAGCGAGTCGGCCACGGCAACCACGTCGGCCCGGCCGGGCGCGGGGCGCGACAACACGAGCAACGCCTCGGCGGCAGCCGATACGGCCTCGAACTGCGCCCGGGCGGTCGCGGCGAACGGGGCGATGGCCGCCGCGTCGGCTCCGCGCGCCGACCTTCCGTGTACGACCTCCAGGTTCACGGCGACGGCGTTCAGGGCGTTCCGGAAGTCGTGCGCAACGAGGCTCGCCACAGCCTGAAGCGCCGACGCCCAGGCGGCTGCGCCCTCGAAACCCGACCTCATGGCCAGGCCGGCGCCGGGCGGGACCTGCTCCACCTCGCCGATCCCGTTTGCCGGTGCCGGAGCCGGGGGCGCAGCCGGCCGGCGGTCAGTCACTCAGATCCGTGTCGTCGGGCGCGGCGGCGACGTTCTCGTAGCCGCTCGTGCCGGGCATCGGGCGGTGCAGCCGGGTGGCCTTCACGTATCGGTGCACCGCCTCGGCGGTGTTGGCGACGCCGAGCTGCGTGAACAGGAACTCGAACTTCTCGTCATAGGCACGAGCCAGTTCCGCCTTGGCGTCGTCGGGCAGATCCCAGAGGCGCCGCTTGAAGGGACCGAGCGCCTTCTTCCGGGTCTTGTAGAAAAACTGCTCGTCGGTGTCCGACGCCTTCCGCTCGTCTTTCGCATTCTCGCGCAGCCACTCGTACACCTCGTTCCGTAACGACGCCGGGATGTGGTCGTAGAGCATGTTCTGGAAGTTGGTCGCGAGATGGATCTCGGCCGTCTCGGTGCGCGGAAAGTTGTGGAACGCCGAATCGGGGAGCGTCGAGGCGCCGTGCTGCACCGCACCCGACATCCCGTATTCGTCGCGCGCGACCTTCGAGAGCCGCTCGAGCGTCGCCAGGTCGAGCTTCACGTCCGCAATGGAGCCGTCGGGCAGGACGACGCCGCCGTGCGACGTGCCGGACTGCACGCTGATCTTCGAGAGCCCCGGTGCACCGGCCGGGCATCGCCCGGCAAGCGCACGGTTGAACCCGTCCATGAACGCGCGCAGCTCCTCGACCGTGCTGTTCTGCGTCCCCACCTCGCCGATCTCACCGCCGACGGAGATCGTCACGCCCTTCGGCTGGAGCTCGCGGATGTACTGCGTGATGTCGGCGCACGTCTCGTAGTTCAGCCGCTGCTGCGCCGCGAGGTCTGGCTTCGAGAGGTCCACGAGCGTGGAGGTATCCACGTCGATGTTGTAGAAACCCGCCGTGACCGCTTCGAGCGCGAGCTGCTTCACCGCGGCCACTTCACCGGTCGGATCCACGGCGAACTTCTTCGCGTTCACCTGGAAGTGGTCGCCCTGGATGAACACCGGGCCGCGGAAACCCTCTCGAAGCGCCGCGCCGAGCATCACCGCGACGTACTCGGATGGGCGCTGGTCGGTGTACCCGACCTCGGATCGCGCGATCTCGAGGATGAATGCGCCCGCGTTCAGCTTCTTCGCGGTGCGAAAGATCGATCGGGCGGTGTCGTACGCCATGCCGCGCACGTTCATCGCCGGCACCGTGAAGCCGTGGACCTCGCCGCGCCCCCGGGCCATGTACAGATCGTTGATGGAAGCCGGACGCACGCCCACGGCTTCGCCGATCTCCCAGATCAGCCACCGCGCATGGTCGCGTGCCTCGCCCGCGCCGAACACCGCATCACGGACGAGCACGTCCATCTGCGATGAAGCAAGGACCTCCTCGCGCCGGACGGCGACGCGCCCGTTCTCCACGCTGATCGCGTCGCCGAACGGTGCACTCCGCGTGTTCACCTGGTCCAACATGTGCCGCCTCACTGGGAAAAGCCGACTGTCGTGGTGGGATGCCGGGAAGCTGCCCGCGGCCGGAAGCCCGTGCAACCCCCGGCGGGTACTCCGTGCGCAGGATGCGTGCGCGCACGCCGCGGTCAGGACTCGTCGATGCGGACGGTGAGTCCGTCGAATGCCGGTGCCACGCCGCGCGGGAGCTCCGCCTCGAGGTCGGCGTGGAAGTTGTCGTGCGTGAGATGGGTCAGGTACGTGCGCTCCGCACCGATCTCCCGCGCCGTCCGTATCGCTTCCGGAATGCTCAGATGCGTGGGGTGCTCGGTGCGGAACAGCGCGTTGATCACGAGCACGCTGGCCCCGCGCAGCTGCTCGAGCGCGGCGGGTGGGATTGCTTTGGCATCGGTCACGTACGCGAGCGGGCCGATCCGATAGGCGTAGACGGTCATCGAGCCGTGCGGTACCGGCACCGCGGTGACGTCCACGTCGCCGATAGTGACCGTCTCGTCGCCGGCGATGGGGCGAGCGTGTCCCTCGGGCTTCGACGTGCCTGGCATCGGGCGCATGTTCTCGTCGAAGATGTAGGGGAATCGGCGGGCAAGATTCGCGAGCGTGATTGGCGGACCGTACATCGGCAGCGGCGCATCCCGCCTGACGGTGATGGCGCGGATGTCGTCCACGCCGTGCGTGTGGTCCGCGTGATCGTGCGTGAACAGCACCGCGTCGACGCGGTCGATGCCGTTCGTCACGAGCTGCAGGCGCAGCTCGGGCGGTGTGTCGATGAGCAGTCGCGTTCCGCGGTCGGTCTCGACCACCGCGCCCACGCGCGTGCGCCGATCGCGCGGATCGGCGGAGCGGCAGACGGCGCAGTGACACCCGATCTGCGGCACACCGAAACTGGTGCCGGTGCCGAGGAACGTGAGCTTCACACGCGCTCCACCCGGAGCACGTTGGTGGTCCCCGGCACATCGAACGGCACGCCGGCGGTGACGAGGACACGATCGCCCTCCTTGGCCAACCCGCGCGACAGCACCTCGATGCGCGCGCGCACGACCATCGCCTCGTACGTCGCGCAGTGCGGGACGAGCGCCGGGATCACACCCCACACGAGGGCCAGCTGCGAGTACGTGCGCGGCTCGTCGGTGAGCGCGAGGATGGGGACGGCGGGCCGATGCGCCGAGACGATGCGCACGCTGAAGCCGCTCTTCGTGAACACGATGACGATGGGCGCCGCGAGCATGTGCTGGGCGGTCACGGTCGCGGCGGCGATCGTCTCCTCGGTGGTGGCCACCACCTCGAGCGGGCGACGGTCGTCGCGCGCCCGGGGAAACGGGTGCTGCTCCATCTCGCACACGATGCGCCGCATCGCCTGCACGGCCAGCCGTGGATACGCACCGGCCGCGGTCTCCGCCGAGAGCATCACCGCGTCGGTGCCGTCGATGATCGCGTTGGCCACGTCGCTCGCTTCGGCTCGCGTCGGGCGCGGATGCTCGATCATCGATTCGAGCATCTGCGTGGCCGTGATCACCGGGCGGCCGATGAGATTCGCGAGGCGGATGATGCGCTTCTGCGCGATGGGCACTTCCTCGAACGGCAGTTCGACCCCGAGGTCGCCGCGGGCCACCATGACGCCATCGGCCGTCCGCAGAATGCTCTCGATGTTCTCGAGCGCGGAGTCCTTCTCGATCTTCGCGATGATGAGGAGGTTCTTCGGCACGAGCGCGCGGAGCTCGGCAATGTCGGCCGCGCGACGCACGAAGCTGAGCGCGAGATAGTCGAGCTGCTGCTCGACAGCGAAGGCCGCGTCCGCGCGGTCCTTCTCGGTGATGGACGGGGCCGAGACGTTCACGCCCGGCAGGTTGATCCCCTTGTGACGCTTCACTTCCCCGCCGTGCACGACCCGCGCGGTGACGCGCGGCGGGCTCACGTCGAGCACCACCAGCTCGATCAATCCGTCGTCGACCAGGATGCGGTCGCCGACGTGCACGTCCTGCGCGAGTGCGTCGTAGGTGACGGGCATCTCACCGTCCCCCGCCAACTCCTCGGGGCAGAACACGACGTCGCTGCCCGGCTCGAGCAGCCGCGGGGCGTCGAGATCACCGATGCGGATGCGTGGTCCCTGCAGATCACCGAGGATCGCGACCGGTTTGTTGCGCTCCGTCGCGAGCTCCCGCACGATGGCGATCGTGCGGGCGTGCTGGTCGTGTGTACCGTGAGAGAAGTTGATGCGGGCGACATCGAGCCCGGCATCCATCAGCGCGCCGATGGCCTCGCGCGTCGCGGTAGCGGGGCCGAGCGTACAGACGATCTTCGTGCGCGGATGATGGTTCGTGGGCACGGTGTGGTATGAGAACGATGAGGCAAAGGTCAGGTCGCGTACCACCGGGCGCGTGTCACCGGCGACGCGCCACGCGTCGTCCGTCACCGACGGACGACGCGTGGAATCGATGCAGACGCGCGGTCAGCGCCCAGCGCCGATGGTGCGGCCGAGCGTCTTGGTCTTGCGCTCGAGCCCCGAGATGAGCGAGTCGAACGACTTCTGGAAGCTCGCCAGGCCGTCGACGAGCAACTTGTCGGTGACATCCGTGAAGCGAATGCCGAGCTCCTCGAGTTGCTCCATCACGCGCGTCGCCTCGCGGAGGTTCTGGTCGACGGTGCGCGCGACGACCCCGTGATCGCGGAACGCCTCGATCGTGGCCGGTGGCATCGTGTTCACCGTGTCGGGCCCGATGAGCTCCTCGACGTACACGACATCGCGATACGCGGGGTTCTTCGTGCTCGTGCTCGCCCAGAGCGGCCGCTGCAGGCGTGCGCCCCTGGCCGCGAGCGCGGCCCAGCGCTCACCCGCGAACATCCGGCGAAAGAGCTGATAGGCCAGTCGCGCGTTCGCGATCGCCGCGCGCCCCTTGAGCGCCATCGCGCGATCGCGCGCGGCCGGGTCGCCGGCCGCGGCTACGGCATCGAGCCGCTTGTCCACCTCGGTGTCCACGCGGCTCACGAAGAAGCTCGCGACCGACGCGACGCGCGAGATGTCCCCTCCAGCCTTCAGCCGGTCCTCGAGCCCTCCGAGGTACGCCTCGATGACCTGGCGATGCGCGTCGATCGAGAACAGGAGCGTGATGTTCACGTTGATCCCGTCGGCGATGAGCGATCGCACCGCGCGCGCCCCTTCGGGCGTGCCGGGAATCTTGACCATCAGATTCGGGCGGTCGACCGTGGCCCACAGCCGCTTCGCCTCGGCGATGGACGCCGCGGTGTCGCCGGAGACGCCGGGCGACACCTCGATCGACACATAGCCGTCGGCACCGTTCGTGGCGCGGTAGGTCTCGGCGAACGCGTCGCACGCCGTGCGGACATCGGTGGTCTCGACGAGCTCGAAGAGATCCCACGCCGTCAGGCCGGGCGGCGCAGACATGATCTGCTGGTCGTACTCGTCGCCTTCGGCGAGTGCCTTCTCGAAGATGGTCGGGTTCGACGTCATTCCGGTCAGCGAATCCTCGCGAATGCGTCGCGCGAGGTCGCCATTCCGCAGGATCGTGCGATCGATGAAGTCCAGCCAGATCGACTGGCCGGCTGCGTGTAGCTCGTTGAGCCGATTGGTCGTCATTCCGGGTGTGCCATCGAAATGGTATGCGTGACTCGGGCCATGTACTCCAGGATGCACTGCGAAAGATACCATCTGCCGCCATGTCCCGTCGACGCCAGGCAGACTGACGCCGCCGCAGCCGGCTGCGGCGGCGTCGTGGCGTGCCGTGACGAGGCACGATGACGACTCCCGCCGGCACGACCTACCGGTTGACCTTGCGCTGGTGGCGCTCGCTCTCGCTGGCGGCGCAGCTCGTCCTCACGAACGTGGGCGTGGTGGCACTCTGGGCCGCCACCACGCATCAGATCGTCGCCTACCAGGACGGGCAGCGTGAAGCTGCCCAACGCGAGGCGGCGCGGGCAAGCTCGGCCGTGCTGGTCGCGCTGCGCATCGCACCCGCACTGCTCAACCTCGAGACCGGCGAGCGCGGATACGCGCTCACGGGAGACTCGACCTTTCTGGCATCCTACCACCTCGGCAGCGAGCAGCTCGAGAGCGCGCTCGACACCCTGACGATCCTCGCCCGTGGCGACGAGCGACTGCGGCTCGCCACGGCGCGGCTCGACGGCGTGACGCGGAACTGGCGAGCGGCCGCACAGCAGCGCATCGCCGAACGGACCGCGGCGCTCCAGGCCACGCCCACGGCGGCATCGGGACGCCGCGTGGCGGCCATGATGGATACCACACGCGAGGTGGCGGCGAACCTCGAGCGCGTCACACGGATCTCGGCCGATCGCCGTGGCGTCGATGCAGCGGAGCAGATCGAGCTCGACACCCGTGAATCGTTGCTCGTGCGATTGCTGCTGCTCGCGATGATCGCGCTCGCCACGGTCGTGAGCCTCCGGCGCGTCACAGGGACGCTCGACGCGATCGTATTCGATGCGCGCGCCCTGGCAGCCGGTGACCACCGAGCCGCGGTCCGCTCCAACGCGGGCGGCAGCCGCGAGCTCGGGCAGCTCGGTGCCGCGTTCGGGACGCTCGCGGCGGCGGTGGCCGAGCGCGAGCACGGGCTCCGTGATGACATTCGGCAGCTCAAGGAAGTGGAGCGGCTCAAGAGCGAGTTCGTCTCGACGGTGAGCCACGAGCTGCGCACGCCGCTCACGGCCATTCGCGGCGCGCTCGGCCTGGTGCTCGCCGGGACGACCGGTCCGGTCGCATCGAAGACGCGCGACCTGTTGCAGATCGCTCAGCAGAACACCGAGCGGTTGATCCGGCTCATCAACGACATCCTCGACGTCGAGCGTATCGAGTCGGGACACCTGTTCGTGCGCCGCGAGCCGTGCGAGCTCGCGGACATTCTACGCACCACGGTGGACTCCCTGCGCACCGTCGCGATGGAGGCGCAGGTCACGATCGCGCTCGAGGGCGAGGCGAGCGCGGTCGTGACCGGCGACGGCGACCGACTCGTGCAGGTGTTCACGAACCTGATCTCGAACGCCGTCCGATTCTCGCCGCGCGGCGAGACGGTAACGGTCGCACTGCGCACCACGGCGACGAGCGTGATCGTGCTCGTGAGCGACCGAGGCCCCGGCATCCCGCTCGAGTTCCGCCGCCGCATTTTCGGCAAGTTCCAGCAGGCGGACCCCGCGGGCGCGGCCGGCGGCGCCGGCCTGGGCCTGGCGATCGTGCGCGCCATCGTCGAGCGCCACGGCGGCTCCATCCGGTTCGACAGCGCGCCCGGCCACGGCACCACGTTCATCACCGAGCTGCCCTACACGGCGCCGGCCGCGGCCCCGGCGCCGGGCCAGTCCGACCATCGTCTGCTGGTGCTCGACGACGACCGTGACATGTTGAGCGTGCTGCGCTCACTGTGTGCGCCGCTCGGGGCGGTGACGGCGGTCGGCTCGCCCGACGAGGCGTGGCGCGCGCTCACCGCGGCCGCGTACGACGCCGCCGTCATCGACCCGGGGTCACCAGAGTCGGCGGGGATCCATCTCGTCAGGCGCCTGCGGCAGATGCCGGCCTACGCCGACGTCCCGGTGCTGGTGTTCTCGTCGCGCGAGTTCTCCGACGAGGAGCTCTCGGGCATCACGCTCGCACCGTCGCATGCCTTCGTGAAGGCGCGCGACCGGGAGCAGGACCTGTTGCTGCGCCTCAAGGCCGTGCTGGCGGTGCGGAGGCCGCGCCGCGCGGTCGCGTTGTCAGCGTGAGGCGGCGCGCTCGCGCCAGAGTGGGATCTTCCCGGCCAGTGTGCGGAAGCCGACCGGCTTCGCCACGTAGTCGAGCGCGCCGGCGCGGAGGGCGCGGATCTGGTCGCCCTCGCCCGCGTGTCCCGTGATGAACACCACGGCGTAGACATCGGGCCGCGCGGCGCGCAACCGTTCGTGCACCGCATGCCCGTCGATGCCGGGCAGGTCCACATCGAGCAGCACGAGTGGCTGCCTCGCTCCGGTACGGAAGCCGAGCAGCGCCTCGAGCGCCGTCTCGCCATTCCCGTATGCGCGGAAGCTCAGCCCGGCGGCGCGGAGCACGTACTGCACCATGTCCGACAGCGCGGGGTCGTCCTCGACGACGACGATGTCGGGCGCGAGCCCGGCCTCTTCACGCCGCCACCGCCTAACGGGATCGGCGCGGTCCTGGCGCGCGATCTCGATCGCCTCCTCGGCCGCACGGCGCAGCGCCGCGACCTCCGCACCCGCCTCCGAGGTGTCGGCGACACCCACCCGCCACGCCGGCGCGCCTTCGCCGCGCCCGAACACCAGCGCCTGGAACAGCGATTCGGCCAGCTCGCCATCCCCCTCGAGCACGGCCATCAGCGAGACGCCGTCGTGGTAGCCCACGATGCTCGCCGAGCTGGCGACGGCGTTCGCGATGCGCTGCGTCTCGCGCAGCCACCCCATCGCGGTATCGCCGGCCAGGTCGTCGACGTCGGGACGCACGACGGCCATCGCGATGGCGCGCCCTTCGGCCGCCGCCGCACGCACGAACGCGTCGATGTCCGTCGCCGTCCGCGGCGGAAGCGGGAGTCCGGTGCCGGGATGCCGCCCCTCGCTCAGCCGCAGCACGCGCTGCCGCTCGAGGTGGCGTCCGATGCACGCGCGGAGATCGACCGCGACGATCGGCTTGGCGATGAAGTCGTCCACGCCCGCGCGCCGAGCCTGCTCCTTCGTACGCTCCTCCGTGTCGGCCGAGATCAGCACGATCGGGAGATCGCGGTATGCCGGCAGAGTGCGGAGCTCGCGCGCGATCTCGATGCCCGACGCCTCGCCCATGCGCACGTCCATGACGAGCAGCGACGGCGCGGTCGCGGCAAGCTGGCCGTGGAGCGCGTTCGGATGGTCGCACGTCATGATGCGAACGCCTTCGCTCTCGAGCAGGAACTGGACGATCGTCAGGATCGACGGGTCATCATCGAGCACCAGGATCGTCGCCCCGGCGGTCGAGCTCCCGAGCGACAGCCGGTCGGCGAGATCGAACAGCGTTCCCAGTTCGTCGCTCGGGTGCACCGTGGGCACATCTCCGGCCGCGCGGTTCTCGGCCGCGGGCGTCGTACCAGCCGCCGCGCCGGGCGCGCTGCCCGACGCCAACTGGGCGGTGGCTGGCGGGGCGCCCTCCACGAGGGCGATGAGCGGAACGTTGGCCGCGGTGGTGAGCTCGCGAATCTCGGCGAGGTGCTCGCGGGGGAGCACGAGCACGTGCGGTGCGAGCTCACGCAGCGAGGCCGGCGTGAGATCGGCGGCGCGAGCGGCCGAGAGCTGATAACCGCGGAGTGCCGCCTCCGAGCGAAGTGCCCGCGAGTAGGCCGGCGCCACGTCCACGAGTAACATGCGCCGCCGCGACACCTGCGCATGACCGAGCCCGGCCTCGGCCGACATCGCGAGCCGCAGCGCGCTGACGAAGTGACCGATGATCGTCGCCCGCTGGTCACGCTCGAGCGCGGGATCCAGCTCCCAGCTTCCGACGCGTTGTTCGAGCTTGCCGGCCAACCGGCTCGCCTCACCGAAGCCGTAGCTGCCCGCCGTGCCATGCACGCGGTGCAGCTCGCGACGTAGCGCGCTGATCGTATCCGGCCCGACCGGGTCCGCTCCGAGCTGCCGGGCCAGGTCTTCGAGCAACGAGATGGTTCCGGCGCTGGACTCGCGAAAGCGCTCGCGCAACGCGCGGAGCGCATCGCTCGCCCGGGCGACGGTTTGGGCACTCGCCATCAAACGGTCATGGAAACGGAAAGGCGGACGCCGGGGGCGATTCACGGCAAGGGGCCGGTGCCTGGGGCGCCGTGACGTCGTACACGTTACAGACGTCCGAGAGCTGAAGCCGGTCACGCTCGATCCACCCCGCTCCTCTCCCCGGATGAAGCTCCTGTGCGCCGATGACGAGCCCGACCTCAGGACGATCCTCGAGCTCGCGCTCTCGATCGATCCGGGGCTCGAGGTGGAGATCGTGGCCTCCGGCACCGAGCTGCTGGAGCGCGCTTCGCTCGGCCGGTATGACGCGTTCGTGCTCGATGGTATGATGCCCGGGCTGGATGGCTACGAGACCTGCCGCCGGCTCAAGGACGACCCGGCCACGGCATCGATTCCCGTAGTGTTCCTCACCGCCAAGACGCAGCAGGAGGAGATGCGGCGCGCGATGGCGTTGGGTGCCACGGCCTGCCTCGTCAAGCCGTTCGACCCGCTGACCCTCGCGACGGAGTTGCGGGCCGCGCTCGATCCGGCGCTCTAACCCGCGACGGCGGTGCTCTGCGACTCGGCGCCCGCGGCGTCACCTGCCGGTGTGAAGCGCTCGGGCAGCCAGGCTGTGAACGAGGTGCCCACGCCGTAGCTGCTCTCCACCTGCACGCCGCCACCGAGGCGCTCGAGCAGCTTGCGCGTGATGCTGAGTCCCAGCCCGGTGCCGCCAAATTCGCGCGTGCGGGATTGATCGATCTGCCGGAAATCCTCCCAGATGGCATCGAGATGCTCGTGCTTGATGCCGATACCGCTGTCGCTGACGGCGATGCGGACGATCTCGTCGACGCGCGTTGCCGTGAGGCGCACCCACCCGACGTGCGTGAACTTCACCGCGTTCGACAGCAGGTTCAGCAGAATCTGGCGCAGCTTCGTGCGGTCGGTGTAGATCACCAGGTCCTCGTCGGCCACGCGGTACGTGGCCTCGAGCCCCTTCTTGCGGACCATCGGCTCGAGTTGCTGCGCGACCTCGGTGATCACTTCCGCGAGCGGAATCTCCTCGAGGTGCAACGGCATCTTGCCGGCCTCGATTTTCGCGAGGTCGAGGATGTCGTCAATGAGCGCCTGAAGATGTTGGCCGGCGGCGCGAATGCGCTCGAGGCTGTCGGTCTGTTGCGTGGTGACGTCCCCGAACAGCCGATCGAGCAACAGCGACGTGTGTCCGAGAACGGCATTGAGCGGCGTCCGGAGCTCGTGCGACATGCTGGCGAGAAACTCCGACTTGAGCCGGTTCGCGCGCGCCAGCTCCTGTGATTGCCACTGGAGCTTGAGATTCTGCGCCTCCAGGTCCGAGGTCGCTTCGCGGATGCGCTCCTCGAGTTGCGCGGAGAACTTCTTCAACTCCTCGTACAGGCGCTCGTTCTCGACCTGCTTCGTGAGGTCGTGCACGACGGAAACGATGACGCTCGGCTCGCCGTGCTCGTTGATGATCTTCCCCGAGACGACCTCCACGGGCAGCTCACGGCCGCTGCCGGGGTCGGTGAGCGCCATGCGCGCGCGCCGGGCGATGGCGGTGCCGAGCGTGAACTCCGAGATGAAGGACGTGAACTTCGTGTCGTTGCCGCGGATGGCCTGGAGGGCGCCGTAGTTTCGCTTCCCGCTCTCCCGCACCTGAAACAGCCGCTCGGCCTCCTCGTTCATCATGATGATGTTCGACTGGTCATCCGTGACGAGGATCGGATCGGCGACGTTCTCGAGAATGAGGTTCAGGCGGTCGCGCTCGCGCGTGGCCTCGAACTCGGCGAGCCGGACGCGTTGCATCTGTCGCTCGAGCTCGTAGCCGGCGCGCCGCAGGTCGGTGACGTCGCGGAGCACCGACAACACCGCATTGCCCCCGTCCGCGCCGCCGCCGAGCGGATGGGCGAGCACCTCGAAGAGCAGGTCGGTGCCTTCGCCGGGGTCGACGAGGTTCAGCTCGCGGGGACCACTCTGCAGGCCGCCGGTCATGACGGCGCGTGCGAGATAGGAGGTGAAGAGCAGGTTGTTCACCTCGACCGCGCGGCGTCGCCCCTCGGAGTCCGAGTCGCGCGTGTTCAGCAGGCGCTCGGCCCGTGCGTTCTGCACGATGATGTCGTTCGCCGCGTTCGTGATGACGATCGGGTCGGGGAGCGAGTCGATGATGCTCGTTAGGCGGTCCCGCTCCCGCGCCGCGCGGTCGGCCGCCTGGCGCACGGCGGCCGCCATGCCCATGCGGGCCAGGATGGGGCCGGCGAGCATGGCGATGCGGGCGAGCGATGCCACGAGGTCGTCGGGGACCGTCGCCTCGAGCATCACGACGCCGGCGGGCGCGTGCCCGAACCACTCCTGCTGCCGTCGCGGGCGTTCGCGCACACGGAGCCGCATCGCGCTCACCAGGTCGACGGCACGCGCCCACGGGAGCAGCGGCGGTCCGGTCCGATCGTCGCCGCGTGGCAGCGGCAGCGCAACCCACTGGCGGAACGGGATGCGCGGGTCGGGCACCGCCTCCGCGTCGGCGCTGATGGGGTGAAGCGACAGCGCCGCGACGACTATCGGGTGCGAGAGATCGCTCACCGATAGCGGGCCGAGTCGGTCGCCGTCATCGAAGCCAACCATCGCCACGGCGTTGAGCGTCTCCAGCGACAGGTCGAAGAGACGCACGAATCCGCGACTCGAGCCAGAGAGCTCGCCGAGCCGCGACAGCAAGAACGCCGCTGACGATGCGAGATCGGGAGCCTCGGCGAGTGTGGCGAGCAGTTCGTCGAGGTCGGTCATTGTGTGACGCCGGGGCGAGCCGCCGTCCGTCAGGTCATGGGCCGACCTGCTCAAGGCGACGGCGGAGCTCGACGTTCTCGCGCATCACGCGTTCGAGCTCGGACTCGGTATCGGCAACGAGCTCGCGCGGGCGCGACACCGGGGCGGTGATACCGACCGCTTCGGAGTACTTGAGGTACGTGTCGATGGACGCCACCACGACGCGCGCTTCGACCGTGACGAGGTCGATGCCGACGAGTGAGACCCGGACCCACGCGTCGATCACGATTCCCTTGTCGAGAACGCGGTCGAGGACGTCAATCAGCGAACTCCCGCTGGGGGAGCGTTCTACGGCCATCGCAGCCTACTCCGTGGGTGAGAAGGTCTTACTTCCTTCGGCGCGGCGCTCGCTCCGAGTGGGCGGCGAGTTGCTCGAGTCCGCGCTCGATGCGCTCCAACCGTCGCTCGATGTCACCCGCAAGAAGCGGGCTCGACGGTGCGGAGGTAAGCCGGGGGTCGTGGCGCCACCAGTTCAATCCGATCTGCTCGGCCTTGTCGATCGAGCACACGAGCAGCCGCACCTGGATCGTGAGCAGCTCGACGTTCGCGAGATTGATCTTGATGTCACCAGCGATCACCAGCCCCTTGTCCAGCACGCGGTCGAGGATCTCGACCAGACCATGACCGCGGGATGGAGAAACGAGATCCGCCAAGCAGGAACACTCCGACGGCGCACGACGCGGCCGTGGTTTAGCGTAAGCGACCCAACGGGCCCAAATCGATCTGCAGGTCGTCGTCGGTCAGCCCGAAGACCTCCTTCAACTGCTGCATGCGTTCGTCGAGCTTGAGCAACGCCAGCCCCAGCCGTTCGATCTCCGCATCGGAGAGGCCGCCCCCGTCCATCCGCCGCACGGCCTGGTGCTCCAAGACCTTACGCACCAGCTCGATTATGGTCAAGACGAGCCGTGCGAGTCCCTGCTCCACGCGCTCGGGATCCGCGTTGATGCGATCGGGGAGCGCGCGCGCGACCTCCGCGAGCTGTGTCGCCAGCTCCTCGGCGATGGTGTCGCGTGGCTCGTCGCGCGTCCCGGGCTCTTCAGGCATCACCGGCGAACGAATATGGCGGGAAGGGACCGAGCACCGCTAGAGGCCGCTCGGCGGGCGGCAGGCTCGCGGCGATGATGGCGCGGCAGCGGTCGAGATCCGCGCGCCGGACGAGCAGCGGGAAATACACCAGCCCGCGCCGAGCCTCGCAGGGGCGCTGGTCGACGATGCATGCCATCGCCGCCCCGGCGATCGAGCGTCGGATGGCCTCGCACCAGCGCTCGCGCGCCAGCTCATCCCGCCGACTCTGCGCGCGCTCCCGCAGGAAGGCGGTGCCAGGCCCTTCCGCGCTCTCTGGCGCTTCGCGCGACTGCACCTCCTGGAACTCGCCCGATGCGGAGCCGCTCGTGGCGGGCTGACGCGAGGCGACGACTCGCAGCTCGACGCATCCGGCCACACGCGCCAGTCGCTGCGCCAACGCCTGCCGTCGCGACGCGATGGCTACGACCACCGCGCCGTCATCCGCGAACGTCTGCCCGAAGCGAACGGGCAGCGGCGTCTCACCCGCACCGAGCGCGGCCGCGCACACGGCGTCGTGCGCCTTCAACCGTTCGACCGTCGGCGTCACCGGCACCTCCGACACGTCGCTGACCCACGCGACGGGCGCGGTGACGTCGAGCGAACGTACCGGGGCCCCGTCGATCCCGGTAAGCGCCGCCGGCACGTCGCGCGGTTCATTCAGGATGCAGTAGAGGTACGTTGCCATCGCCCGCCTCGAGTGCTTCGCGCCGACGCCGTTCGGCGCTTCGAAGGGTTTCGACCGCCGTCAGCACCACGGTGAGATCGAGTTGAATGAGATCGATGTCTCCGACCGAGATCGTCACGCTCCCCGCGATCACGGCGCCCTTGTCGAGCACGCGATTGAGCAGGTCGGAGAGCTCCAGCGACGCGCTGTCGATCGAATCACCGGCCATCGCCAGTGCCCCTCGCGAAGTGATACGGCGGCCACGGGCCGGTGAACTCGAACCGGAACCCGCGCCGCTCGTGCTCGCGCACCAGCCCGGTGACGGCGGCCCGGAACGCATCGATGGCGTCGTGGGCGACGAGAAACGATGCGTTGAGCACTGCCGCTCCTGGCTGTTCGGCGGTGGCGGTGGGGAGTGTGTCCTGCACCGATGCGATGGCCGCTCCCGAGAGCGCGTCGAACGCGCCGGCCGCCACATCGGCGCTGACACGACGCACTTCCTCCTTGCGCGCAGCCTCGAGCTTGCGCTGCATCAGGTAGCGTTGACCCGGCGACTCCGTCGCTGCCAGGTCACGCTCCAGGGCGGCGACGCTCGGGCTGTGCGACGCCAGCGCCTGCCGCAGCTCGTCGTCCACGCGAAAGATGCGAACGCCGAACTCGCGCCCGCGAGCCACCGTGCCGAGCAGCGCCACCAGCTCGGTGCGTCGCTCGATGAGCATCGCGCGAACCGCCTGCTCGGATCGGAAGAGCGACAGCAGCGGCAAGGGGACGACCGGACCGGCATCGCTTGCCCACGTCATGACGGCATCGTGGGCCGTGGCGCGCGGCGCGAGCCACGCGACATCCGCCAGTCGCTCGTCGATGTCCGCCGTGTACTCCGATGCGTCCACCGGTCCGGCGAGCGCAGCGACGTCACTGTCGGCAATGAGCGTCACGGCGTGTCCATCGACGCCACCAGGCGCGGTGGCCAGCGATGCGTCGGGCGGAACGACGCCGTAGACGTAATAGAGGCGATCAGCCATCGCGATCCAGCATTCTCCACTCCTCGAGCCAGGCCAGCAACCGCGCGGCACCCACCGGCGGTGGCGTCACGGCCGCGGCAACAAACTGACCGACGGGAGGGACGACAGGAAGTGGGCACGGCGCACGGCGCACGCGATTCCAGACGATCGCCGGAACGTAATTGCCCATCTCGCGCACGCGTCGGACGACGCGCTCCGACTCGAGCCGCACGACAGGCTCGTCGAGCGCGACGACGAGCACGCCGGCACACGTTGCGTCGCGCAGCACCGCTCCGACGGCGCGGGTGCGTCGGGCGAACGCGAGCAGTTCTGCCGCGGTGTCGCCGCCGCCCGCGAGCTCCCGATACTTGAGCATGAGCCGCAGCAACCGGTGCGACCAGTCCAGCGCGAGCGCCGGCATTTCGAGGAGCCTGAGCAGGTGCCCGGTCGGCGCCGGGTCGATGACGATCCGTTCGAAGCGCCGCTCCGCGAGCGCGTCGCCGAGCCAGATGAGCGCGTAGAGCTCATCGATGCCCGGGGGCGCGAGGGTGAGCAGCTCGCGCGCGACGGCACGATCGTGTGAGGCGTCGAATCCCGGACCGAGCAGGGCGTCGAACGCGGCGTCCACGCGCGACTGGTACGCCGAGCGCCAGCGGGCGAACGCGGCAGCCGCATCGATCTGGCGCGCCACGAGGCCGAACGCGTCGCGCACGACGACCTCCTCATCGCCGACTCGCTCAGCCAGCGCATCGGCAATGGACGGTGCGGGATCGGTGGAGACCAGTAGCGTTCGCGCGCCGGCGCGTGCCGTGGCGAGGGCCAGCGCACACGAGACGGACGTCTTCCCCACCCCGCCCTTGCCGCCGACGATGAGCACCGGCGGAAGCGTCAGGAGGGCAGGCGCCGCCGGAGCCAGCACGCCGAGGATCGGTCGGTCATCGCCCGCGGGGCGAGTCGCGGGCCCAACCGCGGCCCGCGTGCGACGCGGCGCCGCGGGGCGTGGCGATTCCCTGGCCTGCCTAACGCTGCCGCCCCAGCGCCCGAGCCCCGTGATTCCCGCGGGCAGCACGCCGAGGTGGCGAGCCGAGTAGAAGCCGGCGTGCGGCACGGCGCGGCGCAGCGATTCGACCAGCGTGCGCGTCATCTCGTCCGCCGGCACCGGCACGGCGTTCACCACCACCGCGCGCACATCGATCTCGAGCTCGTCGAGCGTCGAGGCGTACCGCTCGGACTCGGCGATCACCACGGGCTCCGGTCGCGACACGAGCACCACGCCCGTCCGCGAGGAATCCGTGAGCAGGTTCCGGAGCCGCGTCAGCTTCGCGCGCAGGTCGGCGATGAACTCGTCGGCCGCGTCGGGCCGGTACCGGTGCATCAGCGCCGAGACCATGAAGCGGTGCTTCGCCTGCATGGTATCGAGCAGGTCGACCATCGCGCGGAACGTGTGGGGGAGCGCGAGGAGGCGCAACGTATGACCCGTGGGCGCCGTGTCGAGAATCACGCGAGCCCACCGGTGCCGCTCCGCCAGGTCGGCCAGCGCGAGCACCGCCATGGTCTCGTCCACCCCGGGCAGCGCGGCATCGATCAGCCCGGCGATGTCGTCGCGGTCGAGATACGTACCCCGGTCGATGATGGTGGCCAGGACGGTGCGCCACCGATCCACGAAGGCCGCGCGCGCCGCGCACGCGTCGATTCGAGCGGCGAACAGATCGGGGAGCCAGGCAACGGATGTGGGCTCGCCGGCGAGCGGTACGCCCAGCACGTCGGCGAGGGTACCCGCCGGGTCGGTCGAGAGCACGAGGGTGGGGCACCCGGCGCGCGCGCCGCGCACGGCGAGCGCCGCCGCGCACGTTGTCTTGCCGACGCCTCCCTTGCCACCGACGAGCGTCCACGACGGGAGCGACGCGAGGAGCGCGTCGATCCCGCTCATTCGGTCTGGTCGGTCTCCCGCACCACGCGCACCGGCCCGCCCGCGGTGGCCATGCCGAGCCGCTCCCGCCACTCTCGTACCTCCCGCAGGCGCTGCATCACTGCCGCCTCGCGCCTCTGGTACTCCTCGTCATCGATGTCGCCGAGCTCGAGCAGCATCTGCAGCTCCATGAGCTCCTGCTTGACGGGGGTGTCGTCCACGAGCTCCTCCTCCACCACGCGCTGGACCTTGCCTAACGACCAGCGGATGCCGGCAACGGGACCGGCAACGGGGAAGAAGAGGAGCTTGGACAGAAGTCCCATGGCGCGGGAAGCGGGGAGCCGGAAGCGGGAACGGGGAAGAGGGAACGGAGAACGGGAGCTGCACCCAGCTCGCTGCACGGAGCCTCTGTTCCCGGTTCCCTCTTCCCCCTTCCCGGTCAGTTATCAGTTCGCCTTTTCCAGCTTCAGCTTGATGTTCACGAAGTTGTACGGCGGCCAGGGGCCCGTGTACTTGAACTGAAGGAGGTCCTCGTAGCGGCGACTAACCTCCTTCACCTTGTCGTCGAACGCGCGCTCCTGTGTGCGTTGCACGAGGAAGGCGGCGTTCAGAATCATGCGGTCGCCGATGACCTTGTTGCTGCGGCTGGCGACGGCCACCGGCTTGAGCGCTTCGTGGATGTCGGCCACGTACCGGCTCTGCACGCCTTCGAGCGCCGACTCGACGAGCCGACCGAGCTGCATGCGCGCGAAGTAGGTGGAGGAGGCCGTGTTGCGGCTGATCTCGTCCTTGAGCCGGCGAATCTCGTCGTTCTCGCGCTCGAGGTTGGCGATCACCTTCTCGCGCTCCCAGAGCACCTTGAGCCCGAACTCGATCTTGTCCTGCATCTTGTCCAGCACGTCGCTGAACGCCTGGTACGTCGAGCGCAGCAGCTCGGTGACGTCGTCCTCGGAGCGGAACACCGTCCCGAACGACATCGGGATGACGGTATACTCGCGCATCACGGTCTCGTTCACGAACTCGTGGGCGAGCAGGTGCTCGCGCGTCGGATCGTAGATCACGAGCGGCGTGTCGCTGACGATGGCGGCGAGGTCGCGATAGTGGACGGTGTAGACGCGCTGCCCGCCCCCGATGCCCACGCTGCCGAATTCGCGTTGCTTGTCGAGCCGGATGATGCAGTAGACGTACTTGGCATCGACCGACGATGGCTGCGCGAGCGTCGGGGTGTCCGTGCGCACGAGTTGAGGCTCGGTCATGGCGAGGCCGGGGTTGACGGCAGCGATTGCGGCTCCCGTGAGGCGGGAGGACGAGACCCGCAGAAAGTAGCCCGCGAGGGGGAGGCGCGAAAGTCGGGAATCGGGAAAACGAGGCGACCGACGCGCCGGCGTCAAGTCGCCAGACCATGTCAGGCTACGGAGGATTCCGGGACCGGATGCCACCCGCCCGGCCGTCCGAATGCTCGGACGGCCGGGCGGGTGGCGGATGTGCAGTGAAGCCGGGCTAGCTCACCCGCATTCGCTGAACCCGCAGACGTGGCACTTCACGCAGCCTTCCGCGTACTCGAGCTGCGACCCGCAATCCGGGCACGTCCCGATGAACGACTCCGCGGCGTTGTCGAAGCCGAGCTGCACCTGCTCGCCGCCCGGCGTGCTGCGTGCCACCGTCACTTCCTCGCGCACCGGCGCCGCCGCGGATAGCCCGCGCGTGTCACGCAGCAGCTCCTGCTGGATGCCGAGCTGCTTCTCCTGGTACCAGTCGTAGAGCGCGATGCCGATGGCGTCGGGCACCGACAGCACCTTGTTCGGCCCCAGGCCCACCGCGCGGTCGGACGAGATGCCGCGGAGCTGCTTGTGGATCTCCATGAGCGGGATCCCCGAGCGCAGAGCGAGCGAGATGAGGCGGCCCATCGCTTCGGCATCGGCCATGGCGGAGCCTCCGGCCTTTCCGAGATTGATGAACACCTCGAACGGCTGGCCGCGGTCGTCCTCGGTGATGTGGACGAACATCGTGCCTAACGGCGTTTCCTTGCGGATGGACGTGCCGCGCAGCTTGTCGGGGCGCGACCGCTTCTGGCGACGCTGCAGGTTCTCTGCTTCCGAATCGTAGAGGGCCTTCTTGAGCCGCTCGATCTCGGCCTCGAGCTCCGCCATCGTGCCCTTGAGCTCGGCCACCTCGCGCTTGTCCGTGGGCGCGCCGTCGCGCTCGGACTTCGCCTTCTCGGTGGCACCGGTGGACAAGACCTGGTTGTCGCGCGAGCCGTCACGGTAGACCGTCACGCCCTTGCACTTCATGTCGTACGCGAGCTCGTAGATCGCGCGAACGTCGGAGGCCGTGGCGGTATGCGCGAAGTTCGTCGTCTTCGAGATGGCCGAGTCGCAGTGCTCCTGGAAGGCGGCCTGCATGCGCATGTGCCACTCGGGCGCGATGGCGTTCGCGGTCACGAACACCCGCTGCCAGCGCTCCGGCACCTCGGGGAAGTCGACGCGACCCTCGCGGGCGATGCGCTCCATGAGCGGCTCGGAGTACCACCCCTCCCGCCGGGCAATGGCGACGAAATCCTCGTTCACGTCGGGCATCATCACGCCCGCCTGATTGCGCATGAACGCCACCGCGAAGAGCGGCTCGAGCCCCGACGAGCAGCCGGCGATGATGGAGATGGTGCCCGTGGGGGCGACGGTGGTGACGTTGCAGTTACGCAGGAGCTGCATCGGCCGGATGCGGTTCCCTTCACTGTCGCGCGCGCACGTCTCGTCGGGGCCCCAGATGGAGCGTGCCCACTCCGGGAACGCGCCGCGCGCGTTCGCGAGCCGCTCGCTCTCCTGCTTCGACTCGACGTCCACGAACTGCATGATCTTGCGGCCGAACTCCACGCCCTCGGGCGAGTCATAGGCAATGCCGAGCCTGACGAGTGCGTCGGCGAAGCCCATCACGCCGAGGCCAATGCGCCGGATACGCTTCGACAGCGCGTCGATCTCGGGGAGCGGGTACTTGTTGACGTCGATGATGTTGTCGAGGAAGTGCGTCGACAGCGCGATGTCGCTCGCGAACGCGCTCCAGTCCATCTGCCCGTCGCGCACGTAGTAGCCGACGTTGACGGAACCGAGGTTGCAGACGTCGTACGCGAGCAGCGGCTGCTCGCCGCACGGGTTCGTCGCCTCGTACGAGCCGAGGTGCGGCACCGGGTTGTAGCGGTTGGCCTCGTCGATGAAGAAGCACCCCGGCTCACCGGTGCGCCACGCGCCGTCGATCATCCTGTTCCACACCATCTGCGCGTCGAGCTGCCCGACGACCTGCTTCGTGGCCGGATCGACGAGATCGTACGCGGTACCAGCCTTCACCGCCTGCATGAACTTGTCGGTGACGGCCACCGAGATGTTGAAGTTCGTGACCTGCGTGAGGTCTTCCTTGCAGGTGATGAACTCCATGATGTCGGGGTGGTCGACGCGCAGAATGCCCATGTTCGCGCCGCGCCGCGTGCCGCCCTGCTTCACGGCGTCGGTGGAGGCGTCGTACAGCCTCATGAACGACACCGGTCCGCTGGCGACGCCCGTGGTGGAGCGCACCATCGAGCCCTTGGGGCGCAGGCGCGAGAACGAGAAGCCGGTACCGCCGCCGCTCTGATGGATGAGCGCCATCGAACGGAGCGTGTCGTAGATGCCGTTTCGCCCGTTGGACAGCGCGTCCTCGACGGGGAGGACGAAGCACGCGGAGAGCTGGCCGAGCGGGCGCCCCGCGTTCATGAGCGTGGGCGAGTTGGGCTCGAACCGCCGCTCGGTCATGAGGCGATAGAACTCGGTCGCGACCTCCGTAACCGCACCCTCGCTCGCTCCGTACCGGCGATCAGCTTCCGCGACGACCGTGGCCACCCGCCAGAACATGTCTTCGGGGGTCTCGGTCGGCTTGCCGCTCGCGTCTTTTACCAGATAGCGCTTTTCGAGGACGGTGCGCGCGTTCTGGCTGAGAGCGGCGGGGCCGGCAGGCGACTTCGAGGGTAGGGGCATGTCGACATCTCTCCCTGGTGAAACGTAGCGTTCGAACGATCGATCAAGGCGCCGCGGGAGCATCCATCGTGGCGCGAAGAGCAAAGAGGGGCGCAGTTTACCGGCGTTCGTGAAACCGCGCCAGTCCGCAGCTAAATCCCCACGGATCAGTAGCTTGCGAAGTGCACATCACGAATCTCGGTGACGTGAGTCTTTCCACGCCGCGAAGCATTACACCGATCTCACCCGAGCAGCGAAAACGACGAACTTCTGTGGTGGCGCCGCATCGCGACTGGCCCGACCACGTAGCATCCGACCCGGAAACGACTTGCGGCGCGCGAGCCGAAAGCGGACGAAGCGACGGGACGGAGTGTCGCTCCGAAAACTAACGCCCGCCGACGACCCGGTGGGGGTGCCGGGTCAAGTCATTTGCCTGCAAACACGTGCACGCAGCATGCCGCCCGCACTCCCGCACATCGAATTACCGCAAGCACTTACGCTGAGCCCGCCAGCCCACTTCCCTCACCGGCCACCACGCCGGGTCCGCCCAACCGCGCGAACTCGCCTCGCCGGTGACGTTCAGCGAGCGACACGTACGCCGCCGCCCCCTGCGCGGTTCGCGCCCGCAACGCCTCGTCGGTAGCGCGTACCACACGCCCCGGCACGCCCAGCACCAGCGAGTTCGGCGGGATGACCATCCCCTCGGGGCACACGGCCCCCGCGCCGACGATCGATCCACGCCCCACGACCACGCGATTGAGCACGACCGCCCCGATCGCGATGAGGCAGTCATCCTCCACGGTCGCGCCGTGGACTACCGCGCGGTGACCGATGGTCACGCGCGCGCCGATGGTGCACGGCAGGCCCGGGTCGACGTGGATCACCACGCCGTCCTGCACGTTGCTCGACTGGCCGATCACGATGGGCGCGCTGTCGGCGCGCACGACCGCACCGGGCCACACCGAGACACCGCTCGCGAGCGACACGTCGCCGCAGACGAACGCGGCCGGGTGGATGAACGCCGTGGGATGGATGGGCATGGATCTGAAGTAGGGGATCGGGAGGAGCCGCGTCGAAGCGACCCGCCATCAGCGGGTGGTGGCTGCCAGCGCGCGGAAGTACGCCTCCACCCCGTCGGCGACGCCTAACGCGTAGCGCTCCTGGAACTCCGGCGTGCGGACCGCGGCCTCCTGCTCGGGGATCATGATGAACGCGCCCTCGCACAGCACCGAGGGTATCCACGGGTGGCGCAGGTCGGAGAGGTTGTCGTAGAAGACGCCGAGGTCGCGCAGCCCCATCCGGCGCACCATGCCGCCCTGCACCGCGCGCGCGAGCGCCGCGGATGCCGGATGAAAGTAGTAGCTCCCGGTGCCGTGTGCCGTGAACGGGTTCACGCCGTCGGGCAGCGCGTTGAGATGGATCGACACGAACGCGTGGGCGCCGGCCTGCCGCGCCAGCACGGGGCGGATGGGCAGCGCGAGTGGCGCCGCAGTCGTGCGGGTCATGACCACGCGGGCGCCGCGGGCCTCGAGAATCGCCTTGAGCCGCTCGCTGATGGCGAGCGTGGGCACCGCCTCATAGAGCCCGGTCGGCCCGGTGGAGCCCGCGGGCGGATGGCCGGCGTTGACGGCGATGGTCAGTCCGCGGAGCGGCGCCGCCGGATCGATGGCGGGAGGACGCCGGATGCGGAGCGTGAACGCGCCACCGTCCCACAACGGCAGGTATCCGAACGGCGCGCGCGCGAGATCGATCTCGAGCCGCGCCCGATCGCTCGCGTCCTGGTACCAGCGCACGCGGCGCACGAGCGAGTCGCCGGCGGCGTACCCGATGATGTCGGTGTTGGCCTGCACGCCGTAGAGCATGACCACGAGCGTATTGCCTTCCTCGCGCACCTCGAAGGCCGGGCGGTCGCCGGTCGGGACGACGACGTCCACCCAATCGCGCGCCGGCGTCACGCGCGCGTTGCCGGCCACGCGCCGCGGTGCGGCCACGCGATCGGGGAGCTCCGTGACGTCGGCCGACGCCACCCAGGCCTCCAGCGCGCCGTCGAGTCGCACGCGCACCATGTCACCCACGCGCCCGGTCGCCTCCAGCACGGTGCCGGGGAACAGGAGCCACTTGTATGTCCCGTTAGGCACGGGGCGCAGGATCACGACACGGTCGGTGTCGGGCACGTCGGCGCCGCCGGTCAGGCGCACCCAGCGCGTGCGGCCCGGGTCGGTGACCGAGACTTCGCGAATCGCGAATCGCGCGCTGTCCGCCCCTCGCGAGACGACCAGCTCCGCGGGCCGCGCGAGCGCGGCACCGGGCACGTCGGTGGCCCACAGGTACGGATCGCCCTCGGCGAAGCCGTTCGCGTGCAGCGAATCGAGCGCCCGCGCGAGATTCGCCAGCGGGCGCTCGCTGCCGTCAGCGAGCCGCAGCGCGACCACGGCATTGCGCGGTGCACGGACGCTCACCCGAACGCGCTCGTCGGGTCGGACGAGTCTCGCGCCCCGCGGCGACACGCTGGCGCTGTCCACGGCAATGCGTCCGGTATCGGCGAGCACGACCCGCGGCGGGAGGAGTCGCACCGGATGCACGAGCCGGGCGGTATCGGCGCCGCGCGCGGCAACGAGGGTGTAGCTCGGGGTGCTGGCCGGTGGGACGGGCAGATACGCGAGAAAGCTGCCGTTGGGCGCCACGGCCACGGGCGTTCCGTTGATCACCAGCGTCGCGTTTCCGCTCCCGACCGTGCCGAAGATGAAGTTCGAGTCGCGCGACTGGATCAGTGCTCCGGCCGATGGATAGACGACGCGAATGGCGACCGGTCCGTCCACGCGGGGCACCGGCGGAAGCGCGGGGGTGGCAGCCGTCGACGGAGCGGGACCCGCCCCCGGCGGTCCGGAGCGCGAGCACGCGGTCATCACGACGACACCCGCGAGGAGGGCGCGCGTCAGGTGCGGGATGAAGCGTGCGATGAGGTGTTTGGCGGACATGGGCGGAAGCTAATTGGCGCCGTACGCCCCGATGCGCGAAACCCCTGCCCACTGCCGCCGCGTACGGCGTTCGTTGATTGCCTCCCGTTTTGCCGACACCTATATATTCGTGAACTTTCCGGCATCTCCCTCCGCCTCCCCCTCCTCTGCGCCCGTCGGCCCCGAGTCCCCCGGAGCACGTTTGACGGTCAACCAGCATCCGACGCCGACGGACCCGATCACGCCCCCGGGCGCGGTCGTCGTTCACGTCTTCGCGCACTCGGACGTGGGCCGCACACGGGAGCACAACGAGGATGCGTACGTGGTCGCCGACCTCGCGCAGGGCGAGCCACTGCACTTCGATCGTGGGCGCACCGAGCGCGTGAGCGCACGCGGCACGTTGTTCATGGTCGCCGACGGCATGGGCGGAGCAGCCGCGGGCGAGATCGCGAGCGAGATGGCGGTGGAGGTCGTCCTGCAACAGATGCGTCGCCGGTGGCGCGAAGGCACGTCGGTCGAGCCGGGCGCGTTCGTGGGTACGCTCAAGGCCGCGACCGAGGTCGCGAATGCGACCATCCACCACTACGCGGGCGATCATCCGGAGATGCGCGGCATGGGCACGACGGCCACGATCGCCGGCCTGCTCGGCGATACGCTCTACCTCGCGCAGGTGGGCGATAGCCGGGCGTACCTCGTGCGCGACGGCATCGCGTTCCAGATCACGAAGGACCAGTCGCTGATGCAGAAGCTCATCGAGGCCGGCGAGATCACCGCCGAGGAGGCCGAGATCAGCGACCGCCGCAACATCATCCTCCAGGCGCTCGGACCGGAGCCGCACGTCAAGATCGACCTCACGCACCAGCGCGTACGGCGCGACGACGTGCTGGTGCTGTGCAGCGATGGCTTGTCCGGGCTCGTGAAACCCGAGCAGATCGCGCGGGCCGTGACCGAAGAGCGAAACCCCGAGCTGGCCGCCGAGCGGCTGGTCGATCTCGCGAACGCGTCGGGCGGTCCCGACAACATCACGGTCGTGATCGCGCGGTTCGATGGCACCGGCCTCGAGTCTGCCGCGCCAGTGGACGAGGTGGGCCATCAGGTATTCGACTCGCCCGACATCCTCACGCCGACATCGACGTCGCCGGTCGTACGCGTCGAGTCGATTCCCGAGTTGATCGGCGAGGTGCTCCCCTCAGCCGACCCGCGCGCCGAGATCGAGCGGAAGCGGCGTGGCGCGCTCTACGTGCGGGTGCTTGCCGCCGTCGGGATAGGACTGACGCTGCTGTTCCTCTGGCAGGTGCTCACGAAGCTCTGAGCCGCTCAGGCCGGAGTGAAGCGCCCGAGGATTCTCGGACCGCGCGCGCCCGTGACCGTCGGCAGGTTCCCGGGCTCGCCGAGCAGATGCAGGTACCCGAGGAGCGCGAAGGCCACCGCTTCCTTCGCTTCGCCGTCGAAGAACAGCTCGTCGAACCGTCGCACGGCGAGCGCGGGCAGCGCGGCGCGAATGGCGTCTACGATGGCGGGGTTCGCGGCGCCTCCGCCCGAGACGACGAGCTCGCGGACCGGCTCGGGGACGAACCGCCGAAAGGCGTCGGCGATACTCCGAGCCGTGAGCGCGACGGCGGTGGCGACGATGTCACCGGCCGTCGCGTCGGGTCGCTCGCGGCGACAGCGCTCGACGAACGCGGTGATGAACGCCGAGTCGAACAGCTCGCGGCCGGTGGATTTCGGCGGCGGACTCGCGAAGTACGGATTGGTGAGTGCGTGCTCGACGACTGCCTCGATGGGGGTGCCCGCACGCGCGAGCCGACCATCGACGTCGTACGGGAGCTCCGGGGCGACGATCCGCGTGACGCCATCCACGACGACGACGCCCGGGCCGGTGTCGAACGCGCGCGTCGACGACAGGACACCGCCGGGGGGAACGATGGTCACGTTGCCGATGCCGCCGAGATTCTGGAGCGCGCGCCACTCGGTGGCGTGCGCGAACAGCAGCGCGTCGGCCACCGGCACGAGCGGGGCGCCCTGCCCCGCCGCCGCGACGTCTCGCACGCGGAAGTCGCTCACCACATCGATGCCGGTGCGCTCGGCGATCACGGCCGCCTCGCCGAATTGCCACGTGGAGTGACCGGGCTCGTGCCACACGGTCTGCCCGTGGCTGGCGATCGCGGCCACGCTCGCGCGATCGACGCCGCTCTCGGCGATGGCCGTGATGGCCGCGTCGGCGAGCCACCCGCCGAGGTCGAACGACAGGCGGCAATACTCCCGTGGCGTGACGCCCACGAGCGCCTGCGCGAGCCGGTCGCGCTGGCTCGTCTCGTAGGGGCGCACGCTCATGCCTAACAACTCGTAGTCGATGCGCCCGTCGTCGCCACGCGCGAAGCGCACGACCGCCGCCGAGATGCCATCGAGTGAGGTCCCCGACATGAGGCCGACGACGACGCGTGGCTCGGTGGGGGGCGGTGTCATGTGACGACGGGCGGCGGCGCGTCGGACACGACGCGACGGATGACGCCGCCGGCGGCGGCGAGTGCCTCCTCGGCGGCGGCGCGATCCACCCCGAGCTTTTGCATCACGATCGCGGTCTTCACGCTCCGGTCCGCGGAGGCGAGCAGGGCTCGCGCCTCGTCGCGCGACACGCCGCACACCTCGACCACGATGCGCTCGCTGCGGTCGCGGAGCTTTTCGTTCGTGGCGCGCAGGTCGACCATCAGGTTGCCGTACGTCTTGCCGATGCGAATCATCGCGCCGGTGGTGATCATGTTGAGCACCATCTTGGTGGCCGTGCCGGCCTTGAGGCGGGTGGAGCCCGTCACCACCTCGGGGCCGACGATGGCGATGATCGCCTCATCCACGTTCGCGAGCAGCGTTGGCGGTACCGGCGTGCAGGCGACGATGGCGGTTCGCGCGCCGCGCGTTCGGGCGCGCTCGATGGCGCCGTGCACGAACGGCGTGGTGCCGGAGGCCGCGATGCCGACGACGATGTCGCGCGGCTCGACACCGTGCTCGTCCATCACCGCGGCGCCGCCGGCTGGTGAATCCTCGGCGCCTTCCTGTGCACGCAGGAGCGCGGGAAAGCCGCCGGCGATGATCCCCTGCACCATCTCGGGGTCACTGCCGAACGTCGGCGGACATTCGCTCGCGTCGAGCACGCCGAGGCGGCCGGAGGTGCCGGCGCCCACGTAGAACAGTCGGCCGCCGCGTCGGAACGCGTCCCCGGTGAGCGCGATGACGCGCGCGATGGGCTCGCGCTGCGTGGCGACCGCGTCGGCCACACTGCGGTCTTCCGCGTTCATCAGGTCGACGATCTCGAGTGGTGTGGCGAGATCGATCCCCGCAGTGCGTGGGTTTCGCCGTTCGGTGATGCGCGAATCGAGCGCCTGACGAGTCACGAAGAGCCGGGTGGGGAAAGACAGCTGGCGCCGCGAACGTGCGCGGCACGCGTTCACTGTCGAGGTGGGGTAGCGCGGGCTAAGTTATTCGGCGGACGCGAGCGGTGGCAAGCGTTCGCGGCGATCCCCAGTCGAGATTGGAGTAGCCCGATGCCGACGACAGTTCTCAGCGCCCGTGTCGCGCGCCTGGCGGCGCGCGCTGCCATGGGTGGAGCCGCGCTCGCGATCGCGTTCGCCGGCTGCCGCCCATCGACGCCCACAATACGGCCGACGTGCTTCGGGTTCGAGGACCCGGCGTCAGGGTCGGTGAGTGTCGCGGCCGGTTGCGCGTCGAGCTCGCGCCCCGCCACGTTCCCGGCGGGCTGGCGCTTTTCCGCCGGCGACACCGCGGCGTTCTCGCCAGCGGCAATGATCGCCAGCAACAGCAGCCTCGCGAGCGCCGCGGGCGAGGAGATCCTGCGCCAGGGCGGCAACGCGGTCGATGCGGCCGTCGCGGTGGGATTCGCGCTCGCGGTCACGTATCCGGTGGCCGGCAACCTCGGCGGCGGCGGCTACATGGTGATCCGCATGGCCGACGGCCGAGCGGCGGCGGTGGACTATCGTGAGATCGCGCCGCTCGCCGCGACGCGCGACATGTATCTGGATGCGAACGGCAAGCTCACCAACGAGAGTGTCGTCGGCTACAAGGCGTCGGGCGTGCCGGGCGCCGTGGCGGGGATGGCGGCCGCACTCGCCAGGTACGGCAGCAAGTCGCTGCGTGAGGTGATGCGGCCGGCCATCCGGCTGGCAAATGAAGGGTTCATCGTGGACAGCTCGCTGTTCGGTTCGCTGCGCGGGAGCCGCTCGTACATCGAGCGATTCGACGGCAAGTCGGTGTTCTTCCCGAACGGCCAGCCGTTGCAGCCGGGCACGCGCTTCCGGCAACCGGCGCTCGCGCGAACGCTGAAGCTCATCGCCGAGCAGGGGCCGAGCGCGTTCTATCGCGGCGAGGTGGCCGACTCGCTGGTCGCCGGCATGCGACGCGGTGGCGGGATCATCACGAAGGAAGATCTCGTGCGGTACACGCCCGAGTGGCGCGCGCCGATCCGGTCCACGTACCGCGGGTTCGCGTTGTTCACGATGCCGCCGTCATCGTCGGGCGGCGTCACGATCACCGAGACGCTGAACATCCTCGAGACGTACGATTCGCTGCCGCCGTTCGGCAGCACGGCATACGCGCACGTCCTGGCCTCGGCGTACCAGCGCGCGTTCATCGACCGGAACTCGAAGCTCGGCGATCCCGCGTTCGTGCGCGTGCCGCTCGACACGCTCACCAGCAAGGTGTACGCGCGTGAGCTGCGCAAGACGATCGCCCCGGACCGGGCGACGCCTACGCCGCAGCTCGAGCGCACGATGTCGGACGGGATGCACACCACGCACTACTCGGTGGTGGATGGCGCCGGGAACGCGGTCGCGACCACGACGACGATCAACAACGGCTACGGCTCGGGCGTGTATCTCACCGGGCCCGGCTTCTTCATGAACGATGAGATGGACGACTTCGCGGCGCAGCCCGGCAAGCCGAACATGTTCGGACTCGTGCAGGGCGAGCAGAACGCGATCGCGGCCGGGAAGCGGATGCTCAGCGCCATGTCGCCGACCATCGTGCTCGACCGCTCCGGGCAGCTACTGCTCGTGGTGGGGGCGGCGGGCGGACCGCGCATCATCACGGCGACGTCGCAGGTGATCCTGAACGTGATCGAGCATCGCATGACGCTCGCCGACGCGATGCGTGCGCCGCGGCTTCACCACCAGGCGCTGCCGGACACGATTCGCTTCGAGAGCGCGGGCCTGTCCACCGCGGTGGTGGACTCGCTGCGCGCGATGGGTTGGGGGATCGCGCCCATCGGCTCGGTGGCGAACGTGAACGCCGTCATGCGCGTGCCGGGCGGCTGGGTGGGCGTGTCGGAGCCGCGGAATGGAGGGACGAGCGGGGCGGTCGGATACTGACCCGGACAACTAACAGCGAGCAGCGCCGTTAGCTGTTAGCTGGAGCTGGATGCTGCAGTTTCAAGGGGTCAGAGTCGTTGAAACCGGAGGTTTCAACGACTCTGACCCCTTGAAACTCCGCTTTGATTTCAGCCCTGCGTGCCGTTCCCGGATGCCCCGTCGTTAGGCCTTGACCGTCAGCGGCGACGTCAGCTTGACCGTGATGCGGCCGCCATTGTTGACGCAGCCGTTGTAGTCCGCCGTCGCTGCCGCGGCGCCCGCGCCAGCCGCAGCACCGGTCGCGGCGCCGATCACGGTGCCCTTCGTGTCCTTGCCGATCACCTGGCCGATCACGGCACCGATCACCGCGCCGCCGACCACCTTCTTCGCGTCGTTGCCCTTCGTGGACGAGCGCACGCGATCGACCGCCGCCGACGTCACGTCGGCGTCGACGTTGTAGGTGTTACCGCCGAACGAGATGCTCCGCACGGCGAACCCCATCTCGATGGTGTCGTTCGCGTTCTCGCTCTTCTTGAGCTTCGTCACCTCGATGACCGCGGTGGCGCCGGCGGGGATCACCGCGCCGTTGCTGCCGGTCACCGCTTCGTTGAGCGTGGCCGTGAAGCGATCGCCGACCTTGTTCGTGTTCGTGCAGACCTTCGAGCCCGAGCTCAGGTTCAGCGTCGTGCCGGCCGCGATCATTCCGACCGAGCCCTCGGAGCCCTTCTCACCCGGCGTCACGGTGTTCCCCGACGGCGTGCGCGCCGGCGTCGACGGTGCCGGAGTGCGGGGACGCGTGGTGGGGCGTGAGGGTGTGGTGCGCGGACGCGTTGGCGTCGGCGTACTGGGTGCGGGCGACGGCGTTGCCGCCGGGACATCCTGAAGCTGCGGCTGCGCCGCGCTGTCACCGGTCGCGAGTTGTAGGTCGCGATTGAGCGCTGAGTCCTGCGCGAGCGTCGAGTCGGCGTTCGCACCTCGCTCCTTGCTGCACGCGGCCGAGTAGAGCGCGACCGTCAGCGCGAGCGGGATGCCAAGTCGACGGATATATTCTGACATTTCGTAGCCTCCGAATCCGGTGCCGTAGTTCGTACCAACGGGGCTGAAAAAGGTGCCTTCAGCAGGGGTAAGGGGGGCAAGCCATATGCCAACCATGAGGGCGCTACGGCGGCTGCTGCCGTACTTTCGGCCATACCGCCGACAAGTCATTGTCGGGCTTGCCTTTGTCGTCATCTCCTCAGCGCTCGCGAGCGTGACGCCGTGGCTGCTGCGCGCGGCGCTCGACGGCATTCGGTCGGCCGCTCCGGCCCGCCGCGCCTGGACATTGGCGGGGGCCATGGTCGGCCTCGCGTTGCTCGCCGGCGTCATGCGGTACTGGATGCGCGAGCTGATCAACGGCCTCAGTCGACGAATCGAATACGACCTCCGCAACGACCTGTTCTCGCATCTCATGATACTCGATGCGGGCTACTTCGCCCGCATGCGCACCGGCGACATCATGGCCCGTCTGACAAACGACCTGAGCGCGGTACGCCAGGCAGCGGGCCCCGCGATAATGTACCTCACCAATACCGTTGCCGGCGGCGTGTTCGCGCTGTACTTCATGTTACGTATCGACGGCCGACTCACGCTACTCGCACTGCTCCCGATGGCGGCGCTCCCGGTGATGACCGTCTGGCTGGGCCGGGCGATCCACGCCCGGTTCGAGGCCGTGCAGGAGCATTTCAGCACGATGACTACCCGCGCGCAGGAGAACCTCGCCGGCACCCGCGTGGTACGGGCGTACCGACAGGAGCGCGCGGAGCTCGAGCGGTTCGCGAGGCTCAACGACGAATACCTCGAGAAGAACATGCGGTTGGTGCGGCTGTACGGGGTGATGAATCCCGCGTTCGGCCTGCTCGCGGGACTCGGCGCCGTCACCGTGCTCGGGATCGGCGGCACGCTTGCGGTGCGTGGCACCATCTCGGTCGGGTCGTTCGTGGCGTTCGGCCTGTACCTCGGGATGCTGACGTGGCCGCTCATCGCGTTAGGCTGGGTGGTCAATCTCTTTCAGCGCGGGGCCGCCTCGATGGCGCGCCTGAACGAGATCTTCGATCATGAGCCCGCGGTCAGGGATCCCGCCTCGCCCGCCGCCCTTCCCCCGTCGGCGGCGGGCCGCTCGGTCGAGTTCCGCGGCGTGGGGTTCCATTACCCTCCGCCCGCCGACGCGGCCCCACGGTGGGTGCTGCGCGACATCTCGTTCCGCATTCCCGCCGGTGAGACGCTCGCCGTGGTGGGTGCGACCGGCAGCGGGAAGAGCGCACTGCTCGAGCTCCTGCCACGCGTCTACGATCCCCAGGAGGGACAGATCCTCGTGGACGACGTGCCGATCACCGCGCTGTCGCTCGACCAACTGCGCCGTGAGATCGGCTTCGTGCCGCAGGAGAGCCTGCTGTTCAGCGAGTCGATCCGCGAGAACCTGACCTACGGGACCGACGACGAGCGCGCGGCCGAATGGGCTGCTGGCGTGGCACAACTCGACACGACGATCCGGAACTTTCCCGGCGGGTACGACACCCTGCTCGGGGAGCGCGGCATCAACCTGTCGGGGGGCCAGAAGCAGCGCGCCGCCCTGGCGCGCGCGCTCGCGCGGCACCCGTCGATCGTCGTGCTCGACGACGCTCTGTCGGCGGTGGACACGCACACCGAGGCGGACATCCTGCGCGGCCTGCGCGACGCGTTGCGCGGCCGCACGGCCATCATCGCGTCGCACCGCATCAGTGCCGTGCGCGATGCGAGCTGGATCATCGTGCTCGACGAGGGACGCATCGTGGAGCAGGGCCGGCACTCCGACCTGCTGGCGGCGGGTGGCCGCTACTGGACGCTCCTCAGGCGCCAGCAGCTCGAGGACGCGATCGAAGACGAGACCGTGACGTCGCAACGGCTGGCCGCCGGTTGATCGGTCGGACTACACTTCGGGCATGCATCCCGTGGACTCGACAACGACCGCAGAGTCGCGCATCGCGCAGCTCGAGGAGGCGCTGAGCGAATCGGCGCGGGTCAACGCCGAGCTGCAGTCGCGCGACGCGCTCAAGACGCAGTTCCTCGCCAACATCTCGCACGACCTTCGCACGCCGCTCACGGCGATCATCACGCACGCGGAGATCCTCCGGGACGGCATCCTGGGGCCGCTGTCGGAGCGTCAGCGGGAGAGCGTGACGAGCATCATCGGCGGTGGCCGCCAACTGCTCGATGCGGTGGGGGAGATCCTGACGTACGCGCGCGGCGCCGCGAACCAGCTCACGGTCTCGCCCAGCGAATTCCACATCGCGGCGGTGATCACCCAGGTGTCGGCGCTGAACGAAGCGCTCATCGCGAAGAAGGGACTCTCGTTCCGCGTCGACGTGGCACCCGAGGTACCGCCGCTCGTGGCCGACCGTGAACAGGTCACGCACGTGATCAGCAATCTGATCGGCAACGCCGTCGCGTTCACGCCGGCCGGCGGGCGCGTGTGGGTCGTGGTCACACGCGTGGATGACGGCCATGCGTCGGACGTGCAGGTCGAAGTGGGGGACACCGGAATCGGGATCGCGCCGGAGCATCACGACCTCGTGTTCCGCGAGTTCGCGCAGGTGGATCCGTCGCCGTCGCGGCGCCATCACGGCACGGGGCTGGGGCTCACGATCGCTCGGCGGCTGGTGGAGCTGAACGGGGGCCGCATCTGGGTGGAGAGCCGGCTGGGCGAGGGGAGCCGCTTCTTCTTCGCGCTCCCGGCCGGCGGGGCCAATCGCTGATCGGTGGAGGCGCGCCCGCACATCCTCATCGTCGACGACAGCCCGCTCGTGACGGCGGCGCTGCGGCTGTTGTTCGAGGAGACGGGCCACGACGTGTCGGTGGCTGGCACGGTGCGCGACGCCGTCGACGCGGCGACCGCGCGTCGGGTGGACGTGATGCTGCTCGACCTCACGCTTCCCGATGGCGACGGGCTGGCGGCGCTCGCCTTGATGCGTGCACGGGCCGCGGAGCCGCGCGTGACGGCGGCGCTCACGGGGCGCGATGCGGCCGAAGTGGCGGCGCGCTGCGCGGCGGCCGGCTGTCGCGCCGTGCTCGTCAAGCCGGTGCCGATCGCGGAGCTCGTGGCGAGGGTGCGAGACTGGACGGCGCAGGGAGCGACGTGACGGCCGGCCAGCTCGATCGGCGTTTCGAACCTTCAGTGCGCCAGTGGTGACGTGGTGCGCATGGAGCGGCCGGGACCAGGGCGCGATCGCGAAGCCCGCGCCTGTGTCAGAGGCGACTGCGGAGCGCCTCCGGCGTGTACTTCTGAAGCACCGTCGCCAGGATCGTGAAGTAGTTCGTGACCATGAGCACGCCGACGACGATCATCAGCACACCCGACGCGCGCGTGATCCAGACCATCTGCCGTTTCATGCGCGTGAAGACGTCGAGGAATCGTTCGACCGCCACAGCCGAGAGGAGAAACGGAACGGCGAGACCCAGCGAGTAGGCGAGCAGCAGCCAGAGCCCGCGCGAGAGGTCCGCGGCGCTCGCGGCGTACGTGAGAATGGAGCCGAGGATGGGACCGATGCACGGCGTCCAGCCCGCGCCGAAGGCGATGCCGACGAGCAGTGAGCCGAGATACCCGACGGGCTTGTCGGCGATGTGGACGCGGCGCTCCTGCGAGAAGAGCGAGATGTTGAACGCGCCGAGCATGTAGAAGCCGAACACGATGATCAGCACACCACCAATGCGGCTGATCCAGACGCGCTGGTAGTTGAGCAGTTGTCCGAGCGCGGTGGCGGTGGCGCCGAGCGCGAGGAAGATGAGCGTGAAGCCGAGCACGAAGAGCAGCGAGTGCGTCAATGCGGCGCGGCGTGCTTTCTGAACATCCTCGAGGCTCAGTCCCGTAATGAACGTGACGTAACTCGGAATGAGCGGCAGCACGCAGGGAGAGAGAAAGCTCAGTAGCCCGGCCGTGAACGCGATCACCAGCCCCAACGACGTCCCTTCCATGTCATCTCCTCCGGCGGAGCGCCGCTCGCGTCCGCGAGCGGGGCGGCTCCTGCGTTGGTACTACGCCGTAAAGTATCGCCCCTTCCGCCGTGAGCGGCGGCCGCACGACGGTCGCCGTGGCCTGATCGCGCTGCAGATCGACGCCCTCGCGTACGCCGACCTGCGCCGGGCCATGGAGCTCGGCTACACGCCGACACTGTCCCGGCTCGTGAACGAGGGTGGCTTCACCCTCCGCCGGTGGTTCTGCGGGTTGCCCTCGGCCACTCCCTATTGTCAGGCCGGAATCTTCCACGGCGAGAACGACGGCATCCCGGCCTTCCGCTTCTATGACAAGGCAGCCCGGCGTGTGGTCACGTGTAACGCGCCGGACGGCGTGCAGTACATCCGTGACCGGATCCGATCCCCGGGCGCGCTGGCGGAGGGATCCAGCTACGTGAACCTGCTCGACGGCGACGCATCGACCGTCGCGTTCACGGTGGCGACGCGCGAGCGCATGTCGGTGTACCAGCGGCTGGGCGGCACCCGCATGGCACTCCTGATCCTGCTGCATCCGCTGCGCGTGGCGCGGATGCTCCTGCAGGGGGTGGGCGAGTGGCTGCGGGAGGAGTGGGAGCGCGCCCGAGGCGAGTGGGCGGGACGGGTGACACACGCCGAAGGGATCTTCCCGTTTCTCCGGATCTTCACGAACGTGGTGGTGCGCGAGCTGCAGACGATCGCCATCCTGCTCGACGTGTACCTCGGCGTGCCGGTCATCTACAGCACGTTCATGCAGTATGACGAGCTGGCGCACCACTTCGGGTCGACGAGCCGGTTCGCCCTGTCCGACCTGCGGCGCACCGACGCGCGCATCGGCGAGATCGAGCGCATGGCGCTGGCGGCGGGCGGCCGGGGGTACGACCTCGTGGTGCTCAGCGACCACGGGATGACGCCGTCGGTGAGCTACCGCGTGCGATTCGCCGAGTCGCTGGGAACGACGGTGCAGCGGATTCTGGACGGCGATGCGTTCAGGACCGGCGAGATGCCGATCCGGTCGCTCGCGAGCTACGCCGAGACCAGCGAGTACGCCGACGTCGGTGCGCGGATGGTGGGCTCGGTAGCCAACGTCGCGCGGTCCCAGCCGGTGCGCCGCACGTTGCGGCGGGTACGCGACTGGGTGCGGTCGCGGTACGGGCTGCGCGAGCTGGTGCTCCCCGAGAAGTATCGCGTGGACTCGCGTCACGGCGTGGTGGTGACGTACAGCTCGTGCCTGGCACTACTCTACTTCGCCGACGACCCGGCGCGGCTCACGCTCGAGGACATCGCGCGCACCGCCAGACGCGCGGTGCTCTACGACGCGTTGCGCGAGCACCCGGGCATCGGCCTGCTCGCGGCGCTCGACGCGTACGGGGTGCACGTGCAGGGTCGGGCCGGGCGCGCGCGCATCGTGGATGGCGTGCTGACGGTGCTCGAGGGGAGCAACCCCATGGAGGCCTACGGCAGTGACCCGCTGACGGTGGGCGCGGTCGAGTCGCTCGTCAGGCAGCCGAACGCCGGCGACCTGGTGCTGTTCGGGGCCTATGACGGCTACGAGATCGTGTCGTTCGATGACCAGGTCGGGGCGCACGGCTCGGCCGGCGGCGATCAGGTGTGGCCGTTCCTGATCGCGCCTGACTCGTTAGGCGTCGCCCATGAGCGGCTGGACGACGCCCGGGACGTGCATCGCGTGATCATGCGGCGCTACGCACGCACGCCGCCAGCGGTCTGACCGCCGGGGCGCCCGGAACGTCAGGCACGCGCGCGACGGTCAGCGCTCGAGCGTGGCCAGCGGCGCTTCCAGCGCCTCGCGGAGCGCGTCGGTGGAGAGGCGATCGGGCTCGGCCCCTTCCCCGGCGCGCCGCTGCACGCCGCGCACGACCGCGTCCACCGCGTGCAGCGGGGCATCCGCCTCGGCGACCACATCCACTTCCCACTTGCCGCGGTCCACGCCCTTGAGCGTGAGCCGGTAGCTCGCGGTGTGAATGATGAGGCGCTCTGGCGGGGCGGGCACGGAACCGGGTAGCGTCTCGCCTGAATCCTCGGCGAGGCTCGCGGCTTCGGCCGTGTCGGCAACAACGGCGTCGAGCTCGACATCACCCGGCTCGTCGGCCGATTCGACCGTGGATTCCGGCAGCGCCTCGGTCTCGGCGCCCGGTGTCGGCTCGGCTCCCTCCGCCGCCACCTCCACCACATCGTTCCGCGGGTCCGTCCCGGCATCGTCGATCGCCGGGCCTGGCTCGAGTGGCTGCTCGGCGACGACGGCCACGCCCGTCTCGACGCCGCCCTGGCGGATCGCCGGGAAGAGATGGAGCTCGACGATGCGGTCGACGGCGACGCGCTCGGCGATGGCACGAAGAAACCGCTGCTGCGTCTCGGTCATCGCGCCACCGCTTCGGCGCGAGCCGGCGAGAGTGCGGCGTTGCGACCGTCGAGCTCACGCTCGACGTACAGCCTGAGGATGTGCATGAAGTCCTGGGCGTTGGTCACGACACCGAATGCCTGGTGCGTGCCGCGGTCCTTGAGCTTGCTGACGACGAACTCCGCCGAGTCGACGCAGATGGTGGGCATTTCGCGCAGCGTGCCATCCGGCTCGGTCACGAATGCCGGCAGCATGTTGCCCGTCGCGATCGCGTGCAGCGCGGTGGCGATCATGATCGCCATGGTTGCGCGCGTCGTATGTTGCTTCATGGCATCCTGCGCGGCGGCGGTGTCGGTGTACACATCCGGCAGCGGGCCATCATCGCGAATGGAGCCGCACAGCACGTAGGGCACTTTCTTCAGCACGCAGGCGTGCATGATACCGTCGGTGACGATGCCGCTCTCCACCGCACGAGCGATCGAGCCGGCGGCGCGCACCTTGTTGATGGCGCGCATGTGGAGCCCGTGGCCGCCGACCGTGGCCTCGCCCGTGCCGGACATGCCGAGCGTCGTGCCGAAGATGGACGCCTCGATGTCGTGCACGGCGACGGCGTTGCCGGCGAGCAACGCGCCCACGAAGCCGTTCACGATGAACCACGTCATGTCGGCACGGGCGCGCGAATGCACGAGGGCCGGGCCGGTCACCCAGACGACGTAGCCGCCGCGCTCGCGCTCGTCGATGAGGAGGCGCGCCATGAGCGCGTAATCGATCGGCTTCTCGCGCGACACCTCGCTCGCCATGAACTTGAACTCGCCGTCGTCGGGGCGGCCGGCGAGCTCGCTGTGCACGAAGATGCCTTCGCTGCCGTCTTCCTTCTTGCCGATCGCGACGAGCTCGCCCGCGCGCACCCGGCGTCCCTCGCGCACCCAGAGCACGCCGTCGCCATCGAGCACGAGCGCCGAGTCCATGCGCGGCTCACGCGGGAGGCGCCACTCGCCGCCGATGCGCACGTAGGTCGGCAGGTTCGTGGTCGAGAAGAAATCCTCGGGAAGCACGCCGTCGGCGGGGGCGGGCACGAAGCGCGCGTCAGGCGCCGACGCGAAGCGCGGCAGGCCGAAGTCTGGATGTGGAATGATCGTCACGCGCGAAAGATGCCTAGGCGGCGCATGGCGGGCCAAGGGCCTCTCGCGGCGGCCACCGCTCGCCACCCCGGCACTCCCCGTTCACGCCCGGACCGACGCCCGCGCGGGGTGTCATCACAGCAAGCTCACGGGATCCCGGTCCAAGGCGACGCGCAGTTGAGCCCGGTCCTTGGGGACGTCCAGCCGCTCGACCACGAAGCGGCAGGCGCGGGTCAGCAGCGCCGGGTGCGCACTCTTGAGCAGCAGGTGCCACCGCCAGCGCGTCTTCACGCGCTCGATGGGGCATGGCGCGGGGCCGATCACGCTCACCGCGCCTCCATGTCGCGCGACGGCGCGCCGCATCCGTTCCGAGGCCCGCGTCGCGAGGCGCTCGGTGTCGACGTCCGTGAGCCCCGAGAACACGACGTTCACGAGCCTCGTGAGCGGCGGATAGGTCGGCTGCTCGCGCCCTTCCATCTCCTCGCGCACGAACGCGTCGTAGTCGTGCGCCACCGCGCACTGCACGGCGTGGTGCGACGGCACGCGCGTCTGGATCAACACGCGCCCGCCCTTCGGCCCACGTCCCGCGCGTCCCGCCACCTGGCTGAGGAGCTGAAAGCAGCGCTCGGATGAGCGGAAGTCCGGGAGGTTGATCCCGACGTCGGCATCGATGACGCCTACCAGCGTGACGTTCGGAAAGTCGAGTCCCTTCGCGATCATCTGCGTGCCGAGCAGCACGTCCACCTCGGCGCGTGCCACGCGATCCAGAATGTCGGCGTGGGCCCACTTCCCCGTCGTCGTATCGACGTCCATGCGCGCGATGCGCGCCGACGGGAACCGCTCGGCCAGCAGGCGCTCGACCTGCTGGGTGCCGAGCCCGCGGCGCCGCAGCGTGTCGCCGCGGCAGCGGCGGCATCGCGGAGTCGGCTCCTCGTTATGCAGACAGTAGTGGCAGACGAGACGCTCGGGCGTGCGGTGATAGGTCAACGAGATCGTACAGTTCGGGCACGTGGCCACATCGCCGCAGTCGCTGCACTGCACGAACGACGCGTAGCCGCGCCGGTTGAGCAGCAGGATGCTCTGCTCGGAGCGGCGAAGGCGGTCGGCGAGCGCTTCCTCGAGCGGCTCGCTCACCACGAGCCGGAACGGATCGGCCGCGGCCTGCGCGCTCGCGAGCGCGGGGCGGCGCATGTCCACGACCTCCACGACTGGCAGCCGTCCGCCACCCACGCGGTCGGGGAGCGAGAGCCGCCGGTACTTGCCGGCCACGGCGTTGTTCCAGCTCTCGAGGCTCGGCGTCGCGCTGCCCAGCACCACGACGGCCCCCTCGTTGCGAGCGCGAACGATGGCCACCTCGCGCGCGTGGTAGCGCGGAGACTCGCCCTGCTTGTAACTCGACTCGTGCTCCTCGTCCACGATGATGGCGCCGACGTTGCGCAGCGGCGCAAAGATGGCCGACCGCGCGCCGACGGCGATGCGCTTTTCGCCGCGTCGGAGCGCGAGCCACGCGTCGTAGCGCTCGCCATCGCTCAACGCGGAGTGGAGCACGGCGATCGCATCACCGAAGACGAGGCGGAATCGGTCCACGGTCTGCGGCGTGAGCGCGATCTCGGGCACGAGGACGATGGCCGTCTGCCCGCGCTGGCGCACGACGCGCTCGAGCAACTCGATGTACACGAGCGTCTTGCCGCTGCCCGTGATGCCGTGGAGCAGGAAGACGTCGCCCGGGTTACCGGCGGCAAGCGCATCGACGGCACGCTGCTGGGCCGCGGTGGGAGCGTGGCGGTGCGCGCCGAGCGGGATGCGGCTGGCGAACGGGTCGCGGTTCACCACTTCCTGCTCGAGAGCCACCAGGCCGCGGGCCACGAGCCCCTTCAGCACGGACGGCGAGAAGGAGAGCTGCTCCACGACATGCTCGACCGGTGAGCGCCCCCCGAGCGACTCGAGCAGCTCGAACAGGGCACGCTGTTGCGGCGCGCGCGCGAACACGCGGTCGCGCCGCATGAGCGATGGGAGCTCCTGCACGATCACCGCGACGCGACGGACTTTCTGTGCCGGCGTGGGCGCCGCGGCACCCGTCAGGAGCGTGGGGAGGACGCAGCGGAGCGCGACGCCGAGCGGCACGACGTAGTAGGCGGCAATCCAGCGACAGAGCGCGAGCATCGCCGCATCGATGGCCGGCTCGGCATCGGGCACGTCGAGAATCGACTTGTACTTCCGCGTGGCGTCCGTGACGAGCGTGAAGCCGACGCACACGCCGATCTCGCGTCGGTTGCGGAATGGCACGACGACGCGCGCGCCGGGCACGAGCGGGTTCGCGAACGCGCGGTCGACGCGATACGAGAACGTGTTGAACAACGGCAGCGGCAGCGCGACCTCGACGAGCGCGTCGCCGCCGGACGCGTCATCGGCCGCGCCTTGCGGGCCGTCGGCGACGTCGCGATCGGGGTCCGTCATCGCCACGGCCCCCGCGTCAGCCCGACGTGTCGTGCGCCGCTGACGCTTCGCGGCGCGTGACCCCCAGCCCCGGCCTGTCGGGGAGCGCGATCGTTCCGCCGACGATCGCCGCGCCATCGAACGGATCATCGGCGAGCAGCGCGGCGCCATCGAGGTCGGCGTAGTCGAGCAGCGGCGCGAGGTGTGCGGCGGCCGTGATGCCGAGACTCGTCTCGACCATGCACCCCGCCATCACCGACATGTCGTGCGCGCGAGCCGTCGCGATGATGCGCAGCGCTTCGCGAAGCCCGCCGCACTTGGCCAGCTTGAGGTTGATGCCGTCCGCGGCGCCGGCAAGTCGTGGGACGTCGCTGGCGACGAGACACGACTCATCGGCGATGATGGGAAGCGGTGAGCGCTCGCGCACGAAGCGCAGGCCATCGAGGTCGTGCGCGGCGACGGGCTGCTCCACGAACTCCACATCGTAGTCGAGCAGGACGTCGATCATGTGCAGCGCCTGCTTCGGCGTCCACGCGGCGTTCGCGTCGACGCGCAGGATCTTGTCGGGCGCCGACGAACGCACGCCGGCGATCGTGTCGGCGTCACGCGGCCCGCCGAGCTTCACCTTGAGGATCGGGTACGGCGCGGCGTCGTCGAGCGCGCGGCGCAGGCCGTCGTCGTCCGTCGTGATCGGGATCGTGTAGCTCGACCGCGGCGCGCGCGCTGGATCGAGGCCCAGCATCCGGTACAGCGGAACACCGAGGCGCCTGGCGGCGAGGTCGTGCAGCGCCGCGCTCACCGCCGACTTCGCCGACGGGTTGAAGCGGATGGCGCGGTGCATCTCGGCCTCGATCGCCTCGAGCGACCAGGCGTCCGCCGTCGCGAGCACCGGGGCCAGGCGGTCGAGCGCCGCGGTCGCGGTCTCGGTGGTCTCGCCGTAGAAGCGGCTCGGCGCCGCCTCGCCCCAGCCTTCGGCGCCGTCGTCGTCCACGACGCGTACCCACACGAGCCGCCACTCGCTCGCACCACCGCGCGCGATGACGAACGGCGTCCGCGTGCGCACGGTGACGATGTCGTGGAGCAGTCTCATAGCGGCGTCGCCGGCGCGCCACCACCGCGGCGGGCGAACCAGGCGGCACGGGTCTCGCCCGGGGCCCCGACCGACATGAGATAGGCGAGCAGGGCGTCGGCGAGCTCGGCGCCGGTCTGAAACCTGGCGTCGGCGGGCTTGGCGAGACAGCGCATCACGAGTGCCGAGAGCTCCAGCGGCACGCGCGAATCCACGACGTCGGGCGCGACGGCCGTCTCGTGGACGTGCTTGTATCCCACCGAGTAGGAGTCCGCGCCATCGAACGGCGGGAAGCCGAGGAGCATCTCGTACAGCATGACGCCGGCGGCGTAGATGTCGCTCCGGCCATCGACCATCTTGCCCATCGCCTGCTCGGGCGACATGTAGTGCGGCGTGCCCATGGCCCGGCCGGTACCCGTCAGGCGGCCGTGGAAGCGCGCGGTGGCGATGCCGAAGTCGGTGATGAGCGCGTGGCCGTCCTCGTCGAACAGCACGTTGTCGGGCTTCACGTCGCGGTGCACCACGCCGCGGCGGTGCGCGTAGTCGAGCGCGGTGGCGACCTGCGCACAGATGGCGGCCGCGGGCCCGGGCTGCACCGTGCGCTCCTTCACCAGCACGTCGGCGAGCGACCCGCCGGCCAGGTACGGCATGACGATGAACACCGCTTCGGCCGCCTCGGCGTAGTCGATGATCGTGCAGATGTGCGGGTGCACGAGCTGACTCGCCGCTTCGGCCTCGCGCCGGAACCGCTCGCGCATCTCGGCATCGCGCGCGAGGTGCGAGTGCAGCACCTTGAGCACGAGAGGACGCTCGAGCAACTGGTGCACCGCGTAGTACACGTTCGCCATGCCGCCGCTGCCGAGGCGGCGCACGACGCGGTATCGGCTGCCGGTGATGCGACGCAGCGCCGTGAGCTCCTCATCGGGGCGCTCGCGTGGCTCGTTGGCGATCTCCGGCAGCTCGGCCGTGCAGCGCGTGCAGTGCACGGCCCGGGCGCGATTCCAGGTCCCGCAGTCGGGGCAGAACACGCGGTCAGGCTCCGAACTGCATGCGGACGAAATCGTACGGCGGCCACGGCCCCGTACACTCCACACGCATCTCGCGCAGGCGCCGCTGCTCCTCTTGCACGATGTCGCTGAACACGCTCCACCGCTCGCGCTCCACGAGAAACGATGCCCGGGCGGCGGGCCCGGCGTCGCCGCCGTGCTGGTTCAGCACGAGCGATGCAACCGCGTGCCGGCGCAGCAGGCGGAAGCTCTCGTCGGCCACCGTCTCGAGGAGGTCCGCATCGATGGCCATGGTCGTGGTGTTCTCGGGCTCGTCGCCGTACGACACGCTCACGCGCGCGACCGCGCGGTCGGCGACGAACGTGACCGCCTCGAGGAGCGTGAAATAGTGCAACTCGAGCCAGCGCATGAGCGACTCACGACCGCGGAAGACCGTGCCGAATGGCGCCGGGACGATGGACTGCCGAGCGAACACCCCTTCGACGACGTGTCGGTACTCGGCGACGTGCTGTGCCGTGGGCGCCGGCGCGGCGTACGCCGACTCGCGCACCAGCGCGCCCACGTCCCGGAACGACACGACGCTCACGTCGCGCATGGGCGGCGTGGCCCCCGCGACGTCGAGCGAGATGACGCCGAACAGTTGCAGCGCACTTTGCGGCGCCGATGCCACGTCAGCCTTCCTGTCTGGCGTGAGGCCACTTCACTCCTTTCAGGAGCTGGAACCCCAGAACGCGCTCGCGGGTGAGCTCCTTGAGCAGCGCCCGCTCGCGCGCGACCGCGCCGCGCGCGCCCCGCCAGCCGAGCTGCCGCCAGGCACGGCCGGCGATCTGTACTTTCTGCTGCCACGTCAGTACCGGCTCCTCATCGGCGCCCGCCGCCACCTTCGCGCCAGCCTCGGTCCAATCCTGGACCTGGATCTCCACCAACCCCGCTTCGCGCATCATCTGCTTCCACTCGATCAGCAGGTGTGGCCGAAGCCCGAGCCGCTCGACGAGCATCTCGCGGGCGGACTCGCTCATGTCGGAGCTCCAGGTCAACTGTAACAGGACGACGCTGCCCATCGGCTTGGTCACACGCGCCAGCTCGGCCACGGCGCGCTCGGGGTCGGCCGCCGCGGACAGGAGCGGCTCGGCGACGGCGGCATCGAACACGTTACTCTCGTGCGGCAGGTCGTCGAGCGCGGCGTGTTGATACGAGAGCGCGAGCGGCGTCGTGAGGTCGCGGGCACGCGTCTCGGCGCGCTCGATCCGTTCCTCGCTCGCGTCCACCCCGGTGACCGATGCCCTGGTCTTCGCCGCCAGCCATTCGCTGGTCTCGCCCTCGCCGGCGCCGGACACGACGATCTCCTTGCCCGGCTGGGCGTCCATGAGGCGGGCGACTTCGCGGTACAGGTCCTCGCCGGTGGCTCGCCACCGGCCGAGCACCGTCATCTGGACGAGCCGCAGTACAGCGGGAACCGGCGGTACGCGCGGCGGGGCGCTCATGACGGGCAAAGTATAGCCGCCGGCCTGTGGAACCGGGAGACAGCGATCGGGCGGCGCCTCAGAGCAACGCCCGCAGGTGTGCCACCGCCGCCGCGGCCATACGCTCCGGCGCGTACCCGCCTTCGAGCGCGCTCACCAGCCGACCGCCGCACCAGGCGTCGGCACGCGCCACGAGGTCCTGGGTCATCGAAACGAAGTCGTCGATCTCGAGAGTGAACGCACCAAGCGGGTCGCCACGCAGCGAGTCGAACCCGGCGGACACCAGCAGCAGCTCGGGGGCCCAACCGTCGGTCGCGGCATCCAGCGCCCGGAGCCACGCATCGACGTACCGCTCTCGCGGCAGACTGGCCGCCATGGGCACGTTCCAGACCGTGCGATGCGGCCCGCGGTCGTCCGCGGCTCCGGTTCCGGGATACCACGGCCACTGGTGCATCGAGACGAATCGGATGGCGGGCTCCTGCTCCACGAGCGCCTGCGTGCCGTTGCCATGGTGCACGTCCCAGTCGACGATCAGCACGCGATTCACGCCGTGCCGAAGCCGCGCGTAGTGCGCCGCGAGCGCGACGTTGCCGAACAGGCAGAACCCCATCCCTCGCGCGGCGAGCGCGTGATGGCCCGGCGGACGGACGGCGCTGAAGCTGCGCACGGCGCGTCCATCGAACGCCATGTCCACGCCATCCAGCACGCATCCGGCGGCGGCGGTTGCCGCGGCCCAGCTCCCCTCGCTCACCACCGTGTCTGGGTCGAGGCGCCCGACGCCGGCCACGGCGAGCTCGCGCACGTGTCGCACATAGCCCACGTGATGCACGAGCATGAGCTCTTCGGGTGTCGCGTGACGCCCTTCGACGTGCAGCAGCGCATGAAACAGATCGGCGTCCTCGCGCAGCGCCCGCGGAATCGCGCGAAGTCTGCCGACGTGCTCGGGGTGCCCCCATCCGGTGTCGTGGCGACCGCAATCGGAGTGCGAGATGTATGCAACGGTCATCGTGCGCCTCGAAACCTTCGTGAGCTCCACTCGAGGAGCAGCGAAGCGACGACGAGCGTGAACAGTATTCGCGTCGTCCGCGCCGCGTCGCGGCGCGGCGCCAGCCGCGCATCGAACGCGGAGGGCGGGCCGAGCGCGGCAACGAGTGCGGCACGGGGCGCTTCATCGACCACGGCGTGCGCCGTGGACGATCGCGCGAGCAGCGGCGCGTACGCAACCCCGGCGACGAGCTGTGACCACCACTCGCGGTGCGCGACAACGGCGCCGTCGCCGCCGGCCATCCGCCACCGCCACGTGTCGTCGTAGCCGGATTGCAGCGCCCGTCCGGCGGCGACGCGCCGGGCCGCGACGACCGCGGCGCCCTCACGCGACTCGAGCGCGACGGCATCGGACGCCAGCGGTGTGATGACGAACGCCGGCAGCCCGGCTCGTGGGGTCGCGCTGGCGACCGCGCCCGCCACGCCGGGCACGCGCCGGCCCACCCCGCCGGGGGCGATCGGCGCAACGGCACCGAGGCGGGCGGCACTTCCCGCGAGCACCGCGCCGCCTCCATCGCGCACGAATCGAGCAATCGCGCCGGCAAGCGGCGCGGCCGTGCTGTCGAGCGCGACGACGGCCGAGTAGCGCGCGGTGTCGATCGCACCGAGCGGGCCCTGCGTGACCTCCACACCCGGCGCGACGCGGAGGCGCGCCGCCACACGCCACCCGCGTTCTTCCAGTGCCGCAATGGTGAACTTCGCCTCCCAACCGGCGGCACCGATGACGAGCACCGGCCTGAGCAGCGCGGAGTCCCGCGCGATGGTGGTGGCGGCGAACGTCGCACCGGCAGCGCGCACGCCGCCCGAGACGGCGGCCAGCTCGAGCTCCATGCCGCCGCCGTTAGGCAGCGTGTCGATGACGCCGGCGCCGTCGCCGATGGTGACGGGCTCGCCGCGGCCCGCGGCGAGCCGTACGCGGGTGGCGCCGTACGGCTCGGCTGACGGCTCGGCGATCACGGCCGCCGCGCCGAGCGGTCGGGATGCCGACCAGCGCACCGGCGAGCCGGCGGCGGCGAGCGCGCGCAGCCAGTCGCGTGTGAGCGGATCGGGCGTGGCATCGAACACGGCGCGCATCTCGGTGGGTGGTGCCGCGGTCCAGCGCGCGAGCGCGGTGCCAAGGTCACCGCGGGCCACGTCGGCCCCGGCGGCCGACGGCGGCCGCATGGCGCGCCAGAGCAACGCCGCGAGCGCCGCGAGCGCGGTCGCTCGCAGCACGAGCTCCGCGAGCCGGCGCGCCCCGTCAACGCGTGAGCGCATAGACGATCACGTTGACGCCGAACTTCGTGTTGTCGATCGAGAGGAACCGCTTGTTGTCGGGATGATACCCCCACTCGGAGCTGTAATCCTTGTTGCTGTACAGCACCGCGATCCGGTCGCCGCGCATCGCGGCCAGCAGGTGTGAGTGGACGAGGTTGTCGCCCCACCCGTTCAACTCGTGCGACGTGTTGGGCGGCCCATCGGGAAAGCGGAAGAACGTCGAGTAGATCGGGTGTGTGTTCGGCAGTTGCACGAGCGGGCCGACAGCCCGCGCGATCTCCTCGACCGCCGTCTTGTGAAAGGCGCCGTCGATGTCGTGGTTGTGGTCGTCCACGAACAGCATGCCGCCGCGGTCCGCAAACCGGCGAACGTTCGCGCGCTCGGCTTCCGTGAAGCGAACGGGGAGGTGGCCGGTGAGGAAGACGAATGGAAATCGGAACAGGTCGTCGCTCGAGAGCGCGACGATCGCTCCGGCGGGCGCGACCGGCAGGCCGGTGTAGCGCGCGACCGAGTCGATGAGGTTCGCCGGGACGAGTGGCGCGCTGTCCCAGTCCCCGGACTCGTACTGCGCGGTGGCGAATACGAACTCGCTCACCATACGCCGCTCCACGCACCGAGTCCGCCGCCGCGCACGCTCCCGTCGGCGATGCGGCGCGCCCGCGCGAGCAACGATGTCGCGTCGCGCCCACGACGCATCGCGTCCACCGCCTGACCGAGCGCCGCCGCCAGCGGCGGGGCATCGTCGAGCACCTCGACCCTGAGCAGCACGAGCGAATCGATGGCGGCCGCCGGTGCCTGCGAGGCGAGCGCGATGGCCGCCGCGAGCCGGTCGGCCCGTCTCGCCGCGGCCGGATCGACGGGCGGGCGGGGTGCGCGCGTGCCGGGAGCCCCGGCCTCCTTTCCCGTTAGGCGGATGCGGGCGAGGTCGACCACCACCGTGGGCGCCTTGCCGCGCAAGTAGATCCGCTCCGCCTGGCGCGCGCGCTGGATCGCGGCGAGCGCACGCCGCATCGGCGGCAAGGCACGCTCCGTCTCGCCCTGATCGAGCTCGCGACTCGCTTCCCACATGGCGTTGTACGCCTCGAGCAACGGCCGGTTGATCGCCACGACCGGCGTCTCGTCACCCTCGAAGTCGAGGATCTCGGCGCCGCCACCGGTGGCGGCACTCGCGGCCCGGAGCAACGCGGCGCGCGCCGAGTCCGCCGAATCGGCGGCGGCCATGGCGGCGGCCAACTGGCCGGCGCGCGCCGCCGCGCGCCGCGTCGAGTCGCGAGCGGCCGAGTCGGATGGCGTGACGAGTGCCGTTGCGGCCGGCTCCTCGCCCGGGTCATGCTCGTGCTCGCCGGTGGGGTTGTCACCGAGCCGCGCGAAGATGATGTCGCCGACACGCTTGCGCAGCCGCGTCTGATCGCGGGCGATGCCGCGCGACTCGGCGAGCAGCATCTCGCGCGCGAGCCGCGGCCGGCGCCGATCGAGCGCTTCGGTGAGGAGGATCAGCATGCGCTGGCTGATCATCGACTTGTCGGCCTCGGGGGGCGGAGCACCTTCCACCGCCACCGAGTCGTACTCGCCAGCGCGCGCGATGCGCACGACGCGTGTCTCCGACGCACCGACGCCGGGGCCACTCACCGTGTTCGCATCGCGAGCGACCGCGCGGAGGTGAACGATGTCGCCGGGGCGGAGCGCGAGCCCGCCGAGTGTGAGCGAAGCGCCGAGCGAGCCGCTCCCCGCGCCGCCGAACTGCCGCGCACCCACCGTTCCCGAACGGAACTGGAAGCTCTCTCCTTCGCCCGAGCTCACGATGTACTCGAAGGCCCCACTCACGAGGCCGACATCATCGTGCACCTCGGCCGCGAGCGGCACGACACCCTGCGCGAGTCGAAGGACCGTATCCCGCGCCGGGAGCATCAGGCGCACCGTCGGCACCGAGTCCACGCGCGGCTCGAGCGCCACCAGCCGCTCGCCTGACGCGTGACGCAGGCGAACGAGCGACGGACGCGAGCCGAGCGTGAGTGCCACGCGCCACGCGTCACCGGCGCGCCGGACGGGAAGTGTTGCCTCGCCAAGCTCCGCCGACACCCCCTCACCCGTGCCCGGCGCCTCGAGGAGGATTGAGCTGCCGGCGAGTGCCGCGATCGAAGCGGGCGACTCGATGTGTACCGTGCGCCCACCCGCATACGCCGGCGCGCGAACCGTGGCCGTCAGCCGCGCGAATGGCTCCGGCGCGGTTCGCGGCGACGCCGTGGTCGCCGTCACCCCCGGGCCCGACGCCGCGGCGCCGGTGGCCGGCGCGAGCCGCCGGGCGCCGAAGAGCACCGCCGCGGCAAGCGCGACACCAACGAGCGGCCAACCCATCGCGCGGCTCACGGCACGCCTCGTGATGGCGTCCCATGTCGCCCTGTCGATCGCGCGTTCGAGCCGTGACGCCGCGGCCCCCGTCGCATAACGCGGGTCCACCGCGGACACGAGCGCGTACTCGAGGTCGGGCACACGCTCCTCGATCCACAACGCCACGCGGCTCACGCTGAGTCGCCGCCACGGCTCGAGCAACACGGCGAGGACGGCGATGGCCGCCGTTGCCGCGGCAACCCGCCCGGCGGCCGGCGTGACCCCGCTCAGGCGATGGCTGGCGAGCGCCGCCAGGGCAGCGGTGCCGAGCGCCGTCGTGGTCGCCCAGAGCAACGCGCGAACCGCGACGGCGATCGCGAGCACCCGGCGCGTTCGAGCGACACGCTCAAGCGGCCGCATTCGACGCTCCCCGGCGCACGAGCATCTCGGCCAGCCCCGCGGCAAGCGCCAGGGCAAGGAGCCACACGGCGAGCCGTGGTGTGGTCGCCCGTGCTCGCTCGGGCCGAGTGGCTGACGCCGTCGAGGCACTCGGACGCGAGGGCAGCAGCGCGGTGAGCACGCTGTCGCCGGCAGGCCGCATCACCTCGGTGCCACCACAGGGCTCGACCAGACGGCGCGCGAAGTGGCGAAACGCGGGGGTCAGCGCCAGGTCACCGATGCCCGGTACCGCAACCGCGACGGAACGCACGCAGCCCGCGCCTAACGCGCTCTCGGTGACGGCCGGCTCGCCATCGCTCCATCGTGCCACGACCCGTCCGGGAGGGGGGAGGCTGGCACGCACGAACGGCGCGACGACCGTCGCCGCACGCCGCGCGCTGTCCGGGGCCGGCTGTCCGGCGGGACCGATGGCCGTCACCGCGAACGCCGTATCGGCGGCCGACCGCCGGGGCCAGCCCGGCGCTGGCGTCGTTACCGGCCACACGACGACGAGCCGGCCGACCGACGCCCAGGCGCGGTCAGCGGCGGTGAGCGAGTCGCGCACCACGCGGGCCGCGGCCCCCCCCGGTACCGCCCCTACGAGCGCCAGCGTGGCAACCACCGGGTCACCGCTACCGCCCCGAACCGTGGGGCGTGCCGGGGCCAGCGTGTCGCCCCGCAGCCGACCCGCGCGCACGAGCCGCAGCGGCCCCTGCCAGGTGCCGCGGATGGGCGCCGTCGCGGCGTCGAGCTCCTCCTGGGCGAACGGCGAGACGACGACGATCTCGACCGCATCGCGATCGCGTCGCAACCGCTCGGCGGCTCGCGTGGCGGTCACGAGCGCCGCCGAGAGCGAGCCGACGGCGCTCGCCGTGCCCGCGGCGACGATGGAGTCCGGCGAGGGACGCGAGATCTCGCGCGCGAGCGAGTCGAACACGACGAGCGCGTCACCAGGCTGGAAGGCGGCCCGTGCGGAATCCGCGACCGTGGCTCCGACCGATGCGGCGCGAGAGCGGTCCATCACGATGACCCGCGCGGTTCCGCGAGGCTGCCGCGCGAATACCGGACCCGCCAGCGCGAACCCCACGAGGAGCACGAGGAGCACGCGCAGCGCGAGCAACGCGAGGTCCGCCGGACGGATCGCGCGCGACACCATGCGCACCGGACGCTCGGGCGCGAAGCGCACGGTCGGCAGCGGAGACGGCGGCGGCCGGCGCCACGCCAGCAGGTGCAGGGCGATGGTCGCCGCGGCAACGCCGGCGGCAACCCACGCGAACCAGGGCGCAGTGAAGGTCATCGTTCCTCGCGGCGCGGATGGAGGTCGGTGCCCTGCCCCGCTCCGACGACGCGGCGCACGATGCGCGCGCCCGGCTCGGACGCGACGGCAAGCGTGTACGACAGCCCTTCCGCACGCCAGGCCGCGGCGAGTTGCTCGCGCCACGCGCCGAACCGCGAGAGATACTCGGCCCGCGACTCGGTCACGAACGGACGCGAGACGGAGGCGTCCTCGGGATCGACCGCAAGTATGGATCGCCCGGGCGGGTCGAGCTCCTCGTCGGCGACGATGTGCACGGCGTGCACTTCGCCCCCCGCCGCCGCCACCTCGCCGGCGCGACGACGGAGCGCATCGGCGTCGCCGAGAAAATCGCTGACGATCGCGATGCGCGAGCGAACGGCCGCGCCCGCGAAGGCGCCCGCCATGGCCGCCGCGCCGGAGGGCGTGACCGCGTCCAGGGCGCGCGCGACCTCACCCACCACGCCACGCCGCGCCCGCGGCGGCAGCTGCCTAACGCCGTTCCCCCCGACCGCCAGCAGGCCCACCGGGTCCCGGCTGGCGTGGGCGACCGCGGCCAGTCCGACGACGACGTCGCAGGCCGTGCGCCACTTGCGAAGCGTGCGCGGCGGATAGGCCATCGATGCCGTGGCGTCGACCACGAGCGTCGTCACCACGACCGACCGGTCCTCGGCCAGGCGAATGTACGCGCGGTCGCTGCGCGCGAGGAGGCGCCAGTCGACGCGCCTCGGGTCGTCGCCCTGCCGGTAGAGGCGATACTCGCTGAGCTCGGGGGCAGCGCCGCGCAGCCGCGAGTGGTGGGCACCAGGCAACGCGCCGCCGACGGTACGCAGCGCCGGCCATTTCACGCCCCGAAGCGCATCGAGCAAGGCACCTCGGGACCCGCCTCCCGCCGCCTCGACCTCCGAGCGTCGTTCGCGCATCTCGTGTCCCGCTACAGGCGGATGCCGCTCTCCGGTGCCGGCACGTGGCGAATCACCGCCGCGACGACCTGCTCGGCGGTGACGCCGTCGGCGTCGGCGGCGAAGTTCGGGAGCACCCGGTGGCGCAGCACCGGTTGGGCAACGCGGCGTACATCCTCGGGCGTGACGGCCGAGCGCCCGGCAAGCAGCGCGTGTGCCTTGGCTCCGAGCACGAGCGCCTGGCCCGCGCGGGGGCCGGCACCCCACCGTACGTAGCGCTTCACGAGATCTGGCGGGGAACCGCCGGCGCCGTTGCTGCCGGCGTCATCCGCCGGCGGCCGCGTCGCGCGCGCCAGCGCGGCGGCGTACCGCAGGATCGGGTCGGCGGCGGGCATCTCGCGCGTCAGGCGCTGCAGCGCCGTCGTCTCGCGCGCGTCGAGCACCGGTGTCAGCGCGACCTCGGCCGCCCCCGTGGTGGAGCGCAGGATGCCGACCTCCTCTTCCTCGTTCGGGTAGCCGATGCGGATGTCGAAGAGGAACCGGTCGAGCTGGGCTTCCGGCAGCGGATAGGTGCCTTCCTGCTCGATGGGATTCTGCGTCGCGAGGACGAAGAACGGCTCGGGAAGGCGCATCGTTTCTCCGGCCGCGGTGACGCGATGCTCCTGCATCGCCTCGAGGAGCGCCGCCTGCGTGCGCGGCGGCGCCCGGTTGATCTCATCGGCGAGAATGATGTTCGCGAACACCGGCCCGCGCACGAAGCGGAAGGAGCGGGCGCCGGTGGCCGCGTCCTCCTCGAGCAGCTCCGTGCCCGTGATGTCGCTCGGCACGAGGTCGGGCGTGAACTGGATGCGCCGGAACTCGAGCCGCATCGACTCGGCCACCGAGCGCACCATGAGCGTCTTGGCGAGGCCGGGGACGCCGACGAGCAGCGCGTGGCCGCCGGCGAGCACCGCCATCAGGATCTCGTCGAGAACGTCCCGCTGGCCGACGATGCGGCGCGAGACCTCGTCGCGCAGCCTGACGGCGGCGGCGCGCAACGCGTCGCGCTCCGCGTCCGAGGCGGACGCGTTAGGCGTGGGCAGCGTCGCGCTCAGCGGACCGGACGGCGGCGGCGGTACGTGAGCAGGAAGATCGACCCGTCCTTCGCGCCAGCGTCGGCGATCGACGCGTTCTCGTCGAGCACTTCGAAGCCGTTGAGCTTGAGGACGAACTCGCGCGGCGGATCGACCTGCGGGTAGAGCACCTCGAGCGCCCGCGCTTTGAGCGCCGCGACCGGCTCGCTCGGCGGGGCTTCCACGCGGACGGTGTCCCACACCTCCGGCATCTCGACGCGAACCGTGATGCGCCGTTCTCCGTCGTTGCCCAGCCGCAGGATGCCGGGCCGCGAGCGAAGCTGCGCGACGAACGGCGCGCTCACGACGCCACCTCCTGGGCCACCGGTGGCAACGTGGTGAGGAAGCGCGCGACCTGTTGGTCGAACATGTAGGTGGATCCGGTGACGAGCGTCCCCTGTCCGTCCGGCGCGGGAGAGGCGCCGATGAGCACCTCCTCGCCGCCCATGCCGCGCAGGCTCACGAACCCCGGCCCTTCCTTCTCGGTGAACGCCGCGTAAAGCCCGTTCCGGCGAACGAAGAACTCCTTCGCGGCCGCGATCACCTCGGGCACGCTCAGACTCGTGCGCGCCTCTTGTAGCGTTCGGTTTTCCTGAATGTTCATCCGTCGATTGGACTGTCGTCAGGCATCTCCCGGCAGCTCGACGGGAGCCTCGTACTCGAGCGGAAGCTCGACCGTGAACGTGGAGCCGTTGCCCAGCGCGGAGTGCATCTCGATGCGCCCACCGAGGAGCCCCGCGAGGCGTTGTGCCAGCGCGAGGCCGAGCCCGGAACCGCCGTACCGCCGCGTGGGTGAGCCGTCGGCCTGGCGGAACTCGTCGAACACGTACTGCTGCGCCTCGGCCGCGATCCCGATGCCGGTATCCTGTACGCGATAGACCACCCGGTCGTTGACCAGCCCCACCCCGACAACGATCTCACCGCGCTCGGTGAACTTCGTCGCGTTGTCGAGTAAGCTAACGAGGATGCGGAAGATTTTCTTGCGGTCGCTCCGAATGGTGGGGAGCATCGTGGTCGGCTCCTCGACCCGGAGCCTGACGCTCGGCCGCAGCGGGCCCATCGACGCCACCGCTTCGCGCAGCGGAACCCGGGGATCCACGTCCTCGATGAACACCTCCAGCGCTCCACGCTTCAGCGTCGTGAGCTCGAGGAGGCTCTCGATGAGGTCGAGCAGGCGTTCGCTGGCGCGCTTGACGTGCGTCAGGTCGTGGCGCTGCCCCTCGGTGAGCGGACCCGAGATTCCTTCCTGGAGAATCGAGATGTACCCGAGCACGGCCGTGAGCGGCGTGCGCAGCTCGTGCGAGATGTTGGCCAGGAACTCGTCCTTGAGCCGCCGCGCCTCGAGTACCGCCGCGTACTGGCGCTCGAGCTCCGCGTTCGCTTCGACCAGCGCGCCGTTGGAGCGGCGGAGCTGATCGATCAGCAACGCCTTCTCCGCGGTGGCCGCCATCTGGTCGGCGACGATGCGCAGCAGGCCGCGCTTCTCGGCGGAGACGGATTCCGCGTCGGCGAAGTAGAACGTCACGGTGCCGAGGACGCGGCTCCCGGTCTGCAACGGGAGCGCGATCAGTGCGCGGAAACCGAGCTCCGAGGCAACTTCCTGCCAGTCCTCGAGATCGTTGTCGGCGAACACATCGGGCACCTCGATGGTGCGCCGCTCGCTCGCCGCCTCCCCGCTGGGCCCGAAGCCGAGGCGCACGCGCGCTTCACCGAGCCAGGGCCGGAAGCGCTGCGGCCAGTTGTACGCGGCCCCGAGCCGCATGAGCTCCGACGCGCCGTCGATCAGGTAGACCGATGCGAACGTCGCGCCCACCAGTGGACTGACCCGGTCGAGCGCGAACTGGTAGACCTCCTCGGGCCGATCCGCGGTCAGGAAGGCGTGAATGACCTCGCGGACCGCAATGAGCTCGCGCACAGCCTGGTCGGCGACGGGCGACGGCGGCTTGAACCGTTCCGTACGGGATACGGATGATCTGGGCACGGGCGGCAATCTAAAGGTGTGACGACAGATGCGCGACGACGGAGGAGCTCGCCGAGCCCGGTGGCGGGCTGGACGTTTCCATCATGAGCGTCATGTGTTTCCTCTAGACGACGGGAGTGGCGACAGCGGCACGAATTGCCGGACGCCGCCACCCCGCCGCCAATCCCGGCGCCGGGCGGTCAGCCCTTCTTTGGCGCCGCGGCCCGCAGCTCGATGCGGTGCACCAGCACGCGCGGCGGCGTGTCGATCGCGTGGGCCACGGCGTCGGCCACATCGTCCGCGGTCAACATCCAGCTCGTATCGCGGTCGCCGGAAAAAAAATCCGTCGCCACGGAGCCCGGATTCACCACGCTCACCTTCACACCCTTGTCGCGCACCTCGAGCATGAGCGACTCGGTGAACCCCATGACCGCGTGCTTGGTGCCCGCGTAGCACGTGCCGCCGACGAACGCGCTCCGGCCGGCGATGGAGCCGATGACCACAATGTGGCCGCGACCGCGCGCGATCATCCCGGGGAGCACCGCACGCGTCACGTGGTAGAGCGCGTTGAAGTTCACGTCGACCATCGCGTTCCACTCGGCGGGACTCAGCTCGAGGAACGGCTTGAGATAGCCGACTCCGGCGTTGTTCACCAGCACATCGGCACGCACGTCGCGCAGGCTCTCCGCGACCTGCTCCGCGTTCGTGACGTCGAGCGCCAGCGAGTCGCACGACCCGCCGGCGGCAGCGATCTCAGCGGCCAGTGTGCGCAGCTGGGCGTCCGTGCGCGCGGCAGCGACGATATGGTGCGTCGCGCTGAGCCGCAGCGCGATGGCGCGACCGATTCCGCGCGATGCGCCGGTGATGACAGCGGTGTCTCGTTGCTGCGGCACAGGGAGCGCTCGATGCTCGATCAGGGGTTACTGAGGACGATCAGCGGCAGCGTCGTGGAGCCACCAGTGGACGGCTGCGAATGCTCGACCGTCGTGCGGTATGCGGCGCAGGTCTTGGTCGGATCGACCGTGTCCTGCGCGACGATGACCATCGTGTAGATCCCGTAGCTCACGCCCGTCTGCTGGTTCGCCGTCCCGAACGGCAGCGTCCAGGTGTACGCCGGGGCGGCTCCTCCCTGATCGGCGTTCACGCCGGAATATAGCTTCACGAGCGCGGTGCCGTTCGCATCGCCCACCTGTGAGCAGGCGTGTACCGCGATGTGCACCGTGCCCGTTCCCGCGTAGGCGACCGAGATGGTGCCGACGGACGTCACCTGCCCGCCGACCGCCGTCACGCCGTACACCGCGGTCGAGGGGAATGCGCCCGACTTCGAGACGATCGCGAGGGTGTAGCCGCCCGCCGGCAGCGCCGGCGTCGTGAAGCTCCCGTCGGCGGCGAGCGGCACTTCACCGCTCGCGGCACCCGAGTATGCCAGCACGGCCTGATCGCCGGCACTCGGCGGGCCGCCGCCCGGCACCAGGCGCGCGCCGCCCGTGAGCACACCGACGTTAGGCGGCAACTGGTTCGCCGTCGCGGTGACGGTGCGCGATGGCAGCCCGGGCGAGGCCACCGTCGCCGTGTAGGTGCCGAGCGCGCTGCCGAGCGTCCACGTGGTGCGTACCTCGCCGTTCGCGTCGGTGGTGCCGCTCGTCGGACTGAACGACGCCCCCACGCCGGAGGCCGGCGCGAACGTGACCGTGGCACCCGCGACGCCGGTGCCGATGGTAGTCACCACGCGCGCCACCACCTGGCGTGCGAGCGGCGCGCCTCCCCGGCCCGTCTGGTTGTCGCCGTCGACGATCACGATGCCGCCGGGCGGAGGCGCGGTGGCGGTGGCGCCGAACGTCACGCTCACCGCGCCGGTTGGCGGGTCGATCGATGCGACCAGTGCCTTCGCGCCCGTCGAGGGCGGCATCGTCCATCGCGAGCTCGCTTCGCCGTTCGCATCGGTAACCACGGTGGGCGACGGAACCGATCCGCTGCCTGCCGTCGGCGCAAACGTGACGGTCACGCCAATGACGGGCTGCGCGTTGGCGCCGGTCACGCGCACGCGCACCGGCAGCGGCAGGTCGCTGCCCGCGGGAGCCTGCTGGCCGTCGCCGCCGATCTTGGCGATGGCCGTGGCACCCGTCCCCGTCGCCGTGAACGTCACGCTGGGCGCGCCCTGCGGGCCGACGAGCGATGCGGTGAGCGTCTGCGCGCCGAGCCCGGTGCCAAGCGTCCAGGTGGCCGTGGCCTGGCCGTTGGCGTCGGTCGTGGCCGTGGCCGGCGCGGCCGCGCCGCCACCGGCGGTGGCGAACGTGACTGTCGCGTTAGGCACCGGCGCGTCGTTCGGGTCCGTGACCCGCACCACGACCGGCTGCGGAAGCGCGCGGCCGATCACCGCCGACTGATTGTCGCCGGACACCTTGACGATCTTCGACGCCGAGAGCGCGCTCGCCGTGAACGTGACCGGGCTTCCCGCCAGACCGGGCGACGACGCGGTGACCACCTGAGAGGCTCCGGGCTGCGAGCCGAGCGTCCACGCGGTCAGGGCCGCGACACCGTTCGCGTTGGTGGTCACGGCGCCGGTCGGCGCGATCGCGCCGCCCCCCGACACGGCGAACGTCACCGGCACGCCCGGTACCGGCGTGTCGTCGGCCGCCCGCACGATCACGGCCGGCGGCTGCGTGACCGGCTTCCCCGCCGAGCCGGATTGGAATGGCGGCGTGACCGCCTCGATCTTGAACGCCACCGGCGCTGCTCCGACCTGCAGCGTCACCGCGATGGAGCGAGGCGCGACACCCGTGACGCCCGACGAGACCGTGACGGTGGTGGTGTAGGAGCCCTCGGCGAGGGTGCCGACGGTCGGTTGCAGACGCAGCGTCGCGGTGGGGTCCGCGCTCGTGATGCCGTCGGCGAACGACGCCTGCAGCCAGGCGGCGGAGGTGCTCGCCGACAGTCCGGCCAGCACGCCGGCGCCCGCATTCGTGATGACCACCGACTGCGGCGCGACGGCCGCGCCGCGGTAGCCGGTGAACACGACCGCCGACGGCGACACGCCGATGACCGGGATCGAGCCCACACGCACCGTCATCCGCGCCACGAGCTTGCTCGTGACCGTCGCCGAGATCACGGTCTCGCCCACCGCGAGGCCCGTGATGATTCCCGTCGTGTCGCCCTTCGCGACCGACGCGACCGTCGGATTGCTCGACAGCCAGGTGACGGCCGAGAAGCGCGGGATGCGCGTCCCGTTCGCGTCGCTGGCGTGCACGTAGACGGTCAGCGTCTGGCCGATGGCGAGCGGCGATGTGGTGCTCGCGGTCAGCGCGATCGATTCCGCCAAGACCGTCCCGTTGCTTCGGTCGTGGCCACACGCCACGGCGGCCAACAGTGCTGCCGCTCCGAGGATCGGCCCCACCAGATGGCGAGCGAAACGTCGCGAGTGGCCGGGGAGGCAGCCGCGTGTCATGAAGTCATGCCCTATTGCTGAACCGAATGAGCCGACGGTCGCTTGGCGCGTCGCGGCGCCGAGTCGTGCTTCGCCGTCGCCTCTGTCAACAACCGTGCCTCTGCCCGACTCGCGCGACCCGCGGATCGCGCAGGGAGCCGTTGCCGCCGCAGGAAAAGGATCGCCCAACCTCGCGGTGAGTCAACGGGCCGTTCCTGCCGCCACGTGGCGCGTCCGTGCGAAACCCCAGGCGTGGCCCCGATGCGACACGGTGTTACGACCGTGCGACGGGGCGGAGCGAGAAGCCGACAGCAATCAGCCCTCCGAGCCCCAGGGCCTGAGCCCCGGGCCTCGTCCTACCGCGCGACCATCGACACCGCGCCGTAAATCAGCCGCGTTCCGAAGTGGAGCGACTCCAGCGGAATCCGCTCGTCGTTTCCGTGCATGCGGTCCTCGTCGTCCTGGTTCATGGGGAACGGCAGGATGCCGTAGGCCTGCATGCCAAGCTGACGCAGGCGCGCGCTGTCGGTCGCCCCCGTGCTCAGGTACGGGACGGTCACCATCGTCGGCGCTAGCGCCCGCACGCTCTCGGCAATCGCCGTGAACATGGGCGACGAGAAGTCGGACGGCGGCGCATCCTCGCCGCGCTCGGAGACCTCCAACGCGACCATCGAGTCGTTCACCACCCGGCGGAGCCGAGCCACCACGCTGTCGATCGACTGCCCCGGGAGCGTACGGACGTTCAGCGTCGCCGTCGCCTCTGTCGGGATGACGTTCGACCGGATCCCGCCACTCACGAGCGTCGCGGAGATGCCCGTTCGCAGCACCGCGTCGAACACCGGCGTGACGCCGAGCACGCGGGCGCCGCGTTGCACCCGGCCCGAGTCGCGCGAGGCCACGTCAGCCATCGCACGGCGCTCGATGGTGTCCGGCCATACCGTCGCCAACTGGCTGAAAAACGCGCGCGTGGTCGGGTTCACCTGGATGGGCTCGCGGTGGCGACCAATGGCCGCAAGCGCGCGTCCGAGCCGGAAGATCGCGTTGCCGGCCAGCGGCACCGACGCGTGGCCACCAGGCCCCCGCGCCGTGATCGTGACGGTGTGCGGCACCTTCTCGGTGTTCTGCACCGCGACGTAGAGTGGCTTGCCGCGCACGATCCGCGTTCGTCCCCCCTCGTTGAGCACGAACTCGGCGTCGATGAGCTCGCGGTGATTCGCCACCAGCCAGCCCATGCCGTAGTCACCGCCGGCTTCCTCGTCGGAGTTGGCGACGAAGATCACGTCGCGCGACAGCTTGCCGCCGGCGTCGATCACGTGGCGCTTGAGCAGCAGCATCGTCTCGAGGTTCGCCGCGAGCATTCCCTTGTCATCGATCGCGCCGCGCCCGTAGAGGTATCCGTCCTTCACCTCGCCGGCGAACGGGTCGACCGACCACTTCCCGCGTTCGACTCCCACGACGTCCATATGGCCCATGATGATCACCGGACGCCGCGTTCCATCGCCGCGAAGCCGCGCGACGAACGCCGCGCGTCCCGGTGCCGGCTCGAAGAGATGCGTCTCGATCCCCGCCGCCTTCAGCGTGCTGTCGAGATATCGCGCGACGGCGAGCTCGTTCCCCGGCGGATTCACCGTATTGATGCGGATCATGCGCTGCAGATGCGCGAGCGTCTCGACTCTGGCAGCATCCCAGTCGGGGGACTGGGCGGCGGCTGGCACTGAGGGGAGCGTGACGGTCATGGCGAGGACGAGCTGAAGCGATCGGAGCATGCGATGCGTTGAGGGTGGAATCCAACACGAAGATTCGCACCTCACACGCGTAAATGGCACCCGCGCCGGTGCGCTGGCCGCGTCACGGTCTCGCTGACAGATTGGGTCGGCTTCCACCGTCAACCGAGAGCTCATCGCCATGCGGATCTGGCACGTCACCGCCATCGTCGCTCTGCTCACCACCGCCACATCGATCGCGAGCGCCCAACCCCCACGCGCGAGCCGCGCCGCGATCGCCCGCGCCGCCGACTCCCTCGCCGAGTCGGCGCTGCGCAGGGGCCCCGTCGCCGCGCTCTCGATCGCGGTCGTTCGGGGTGCCGACACGATCGTCATGAAAGGCTACGGCTCGGCCGACCTGGAGAACGACGTTCCCGCCACCACGCAGACGGTCTTTCGCATCGGGTCCATCACGAAGCAGTTCACCTCCGCGGCCGTGATGCGACTCGTCGAGCAGGGGAAGATCGGCCTCGACGATGACGTGACGAAGTACATCCCGAACTACGCCACGCACGGCCGCCGGATTCTCGTCAGGCACCTGCTCAATCACACGTCAGGCATCCCGAGCTACACCGACGTCGGCGCGGCATTCGGGCGTCGCGCGCGGCTCGACCTGGCGCACGACTCGCTGCTGGCCATCGTGCGCGATGACTCGCTGCAGTTCGAGCCGGGCACGCACTTCTACTACAACAACACCGGCTACTACATGCTCGGCATGATCATCGAGCGCGTGACCGGCAAACCCTACGGCGACCACGTTCGCGAGACGCTGTTCGGGCCACTCGGCCTCGCGTCCACCGTGTACTGCTCGAGCGCGCCGCTCATCAAGCATCGCGCGCACGGCTACGACCGCGCGTCCACGGGGCTGGTGAATACCGAGTTCCTGAGCATGAATCTGCCGTACGCCGCCGGGTCCCTGTGCTCGACGGCCGGGGATCTCGTGGCGTGGACCCGCGCACTGCACGCTGGCCGCGTCGTGAACGCCGCGTCGCTCACGGCCATGACCACGCCCGTGAAGCTCCCGAGCGGGCGGCCGATGACCTACGGGTTCGGCCTCGGCGTCGACACGCTCGGCTCGCACCGCAGGGTCGCGCATGGCGGAGGGATCAACGGCTTCATCTCACATCTGGCGCACTACCCCGACGACTCGCTCACGATCGCCGTGCTCGCGAACACTGCGCCGGCGCCGTCGGATCGGATTGCCGAGAACATTGCGCGCGTCGCGTTCGGGATGCCATTGCGCGCGGCGCCCGAGCGTCCGGCCGATCTTCCGGTTGCCGTCGAGGAGCGCACGCGCGTCGCTGGCAACTATCGGATTACCTGGCCCGATGGCTCGCGTCGCAACGTCCGCGTGTTCGCGAGCGGCGAGCAGCTCATGCTCCAGATCGAAGGACAGCCGGCGACGCGACTCATGAAGCAGTCGGCGGCGAACTCGTTCGCCGTTGCGGGGCAGCCCGGGCGCATCATGTTCGACATCACGAACGGCGCTGCCACCGGATTCGTCGTCGATCGGGGTGCACGCCCGATGGAGGCGGTGCGGGTGCCGTGAGGCATCGTCGCGGGCTCGGGCTGGCGTCATCGCGCCGGACCCTTCGGGACGCATCACCGCGCCGGACCCAGCGGGGGAACGACGATGTCGCGAATGGGGAACGGCGAAACCGCCGGATCGGCTCCGTGCGCATCCGCGGCTCCTCGCCCCGGACCGTTGAACTGAGGGGGACCGACCTCGGGAGGCCACAGTGTCCCGAGGTCGTCCCCCTCGTTCCTTTCCGGCCCGCGGCGCGAGGAGCCGTCGCGACCGAGGAGCGAATCCGGCCGTTTCGCCTCACCCCCATTTGCCCCATCGCCGTTCCCGCTGGGTCCGGGGCGATGACCGCCAGCGCGCGCCACCGGCGTACGCCACCCGGCGCGTACCAGCCTACGCCTCGAGCCCCGCTTCGATCGCCCGCACCAGCGGCGCGAATGACAGGGTACCGGCCCCGAGGCGTACCGCCTGCTCCGACGCCAGCTCCCGCTGCCCTTCCCCGAACATCTCGCGCACGACCCACGGTCCCGCGCGCGGATTGCGGTACCAGTCCTCGTCGAAGCGCGACACGAGCACGTCACGCAGGGCGGCCTGAAGCTGCCACGCGCGCAGGTAGCGCGCGGCGTAGAATCGCGGATCCACGTCCACGAACGCGTCGGCGGTGCGGTAGCGAAACGCGGTCGCGCCGCTGAGGATGTCCACGTACGCGTCGGGCAGCGACGACCACGACGCGTCGCCGCCGTACAGCCGCAGCTCGTAGAGCAGCTTGGCCGAGTAGCGGCGGAGGAACTGCAGCTCCTCGAACGCCGCGGCACGCCGGTACTCGGCCACCCGCGGCCGGCCTAACGCCGAATAGCGCGCGAGCCACCCGCCATCGTGCAGCAGGTGGTCGAAGAGCATCGCGTACGCCTCCGTAATGGAGTTGTCGCCGAGCCAGCGAAACTCGAACGGGAGGTCACCGCGCATGTGGGCGAAGTGCAGCGCGTGCCCGAGTTCGTGCAGCAGCGTGCGATAATCCGTCGCACCGCCGTGCGGGAGCATCACCAGGTACACCTCACGAGGAATGCGCACCGGCGCGCAGAACGCGCGCGATCGCTTCCCTGCCCTCGGCGCCAGATCGAACGTGATGCGGCCGTCCGCCGTAGGGGCGATCCCCATCTCGGCGGCCTGGCGCGTCACCACCGGCTCCATCTCTCGCGCCGGGAAATAGGGGTCGAACCGCGTGGCGCGGAGCAGCGCCAGCGCGTCCGCGCGAGTCGCCTCGCCGGGCGCGATGCCGAGCTGCGTGCGCACCGCCGTCGCGTGCACCTCGGTCCACATCGCCTCGGTGTCGCGCAGAAACCGCTCGCACTCGGCCGCCAGCGCCCGCAGGTCGATGCCGCTCAGCGCCTCGAACGTGGCGACGTAGCCGGGGGCAATCTCGAGCGACTCGATGAGGTCCCGCTCCCGCTGGAGTCGCTCGGCGCGCATGGGCGCGAGCTCGCGCTCCACCAGTGCGGCACGCGCCTCGTCGAGCGCGAGGCGCTCGCCGCGGTCGTGCTGCGTCGCGAGCTCGACGGCCACGCGCTGGTACGGGACCTCGCGGCCGTCGGCCAGGCGCACGACCGAGCCCGCCTCCCACGCGATGAGCCGTTCGTCGAGCTCGGCCAGCTCGCGCGAGGCGTGCGACTCCACCTGCCAGTCGAGGAGCGCGCGGGCGGAGCGCCATTCATCGCTGCCTTCGGTCGCGACGCGAAACGCATCGCGCGTCAGGTCGAGCGCCTCGCGCCCCAGCACGCGCGCGAACCGCTCGTAGATGGGCCGCAGCTCGGCGGTCGGCTTGTGCCCCGACAACGCGAGATACTGCTCGCGCGACAGCGCCTCCATGAACGCCTCGCCGTCGCGCCGCAGCGCGGCCAGCGTGAGATCCGCCATTGGCGCCCCCGCTCGCGGCTACGCGCTCGGACCGATACGCTCGCCCAGGTATGCGCGGAGCTGATCGGCCGACACACGCACCTGCTGCAGCGTGTCGCGGTCGCGGACGGTCACCGTCCCGTCCTGCGTCGACTGTCCATCGATCGTGATGCCGAACGGCGTGCCGACCTCGTCCTGGCGGCGATACCGGCGGCCGATGGCGCCGCCATCGTCGTAGAAGATGGGGAACACACGGCGCAGGTCGTCCGCGACCCGATGCGCCATCTCCGGCATGCCGTCCTTCTTCACGAGCGGGAAGACTCCCGCCTTGATCGGCGCGAGCGCGGGTGACAGGCCGAGCACGGTGCGTCCTTCGCTCTCGCCCGGCACTTCCTCCTCGCGGTACGCGTTCACCAGCACCGCCAGCGTCGTGCGGTCGGCTCCGGCGGACGTTTCGATCACGTACGGCACGAACCGCCGGTTGTTCGGCTGGTCGAAGTACTCGAGCTTCTTGTTCGAGAACTTCTGATGCTGCGACAGGTCGAAGTCGCCGCGGTGGTGCACACCTTCGATCTCCTGGAAACCTAACGAGCCACCGAAGTCGAACTCCACGTCGAACGCGGCGCGCGCGTAGTGCGCGAGCTCGTCCTTCGTGTGCCGGTGGAACTGCAGCCGCTCCGGCGCCAGTCCGAGCCCCTGGTGCCATTGCATGCGCTGCGCCATCCAGTACTCGAACCACTCCATGTCGCTCCGCTCGGGCGGCTTCGCCTCGGGGTCGACGAAGAACTGCATCTCCATCTGCTCGAACTCACGCGTGCGGAAGATGAAGTTCCCGGGCGTGATCTCGTTGCGGAACGCCTTGCCGATCTGCGCGATGCCGAACGGCACTTTCTGACGCATGGACTGCTGCACGTTGAGGAAGTTCACGTAGATCCCCTGCGCCGTCTCCGGCCGCAGGTAAACCACGGCCGCGCTCTCCTCGACAGGCCCCATGAACGTCTTGAACATGAGGTTGAAGAGCCGCGGCTCGCTCAGCGTGCCTTTCGCGCCGCACACCGGGCACTGCGCGTCCGGCATTCCTGGGGTCCCCTTGATCGACGGGTCATCCGCGCGGAATCGGCGCTTGCAGTTGCGGCACTCCACAAGTGGGTCGGTGAACCCAGCGACGTGGCCGCTCGCCTCCCACACGCGCGGGTGCATGAGGATGGCGGCGTCGAGCCCCTCGATGTCATCGCGCGCGCGCACCATCGCGTGCCACCAGCGGTCCTTGAGGTTCTTCTTGAGCTCGACGCCGAGCGGACCGTAGTCCCACACCGACCCCGTGCCTCCATAGATCTCGGAGGACTGGAAGATGAATCCGCGCCGCTTGCAGAGCGACACGAGCTTCTCCATCACGTCGGGATGTGCGGACACGCTGGCCATGAATCTGAGGAAAGAGTGGACTGGCGGGACCGAAATCTAGCGCGGCTGATTGCTGGTTGCTGATTGCGGGGGCTGGTTGCTGCTTGCTGCGGCTCCGAGCCGCGAGCTGTTGCTGGGTGCTGCAGGCCGGTACCCAGCACCCAGCACGAGCAAGCAGCGAGCAGCACCTGCACGCAGCAACCAGCCGCCCTTTGCCTATGAATCGAGGTCCCGACTGATGCGCGCCGGCGGCGGCGCCGGTCGGCCAAGGAGCCGAGCGACGATCTGATCGCCGTGGAACCGCCCGTTCTCGATGAACACCTTGTTCGCGTCGTAGCCCGCGATCACCACACCCGCGACGAAGATGCCGGGCACGTCGGTCTCGAGAGTGCTCGGATCGTGCGCGGGAATGCCAGTCACCGGATCGATGCTCACCCCGACCTGCTTCAGCAGCTCGACGTCCGGCGCGAACCCGGTCATCAGGTAGACGTGGTCGGCGGGGATGGTCGACACGGTCCCGTCGGTGGAACGCAACGTCATGCAATCGCGGCCGATCTCGACAACGCGGTTGTTCCACAGCACCGAGATGCTCCCCTCCGCCACGCGATTGGTGAAATCGGGGAGCACCCACGGCTTGATCTTCTTGTCGAACGTCGGCCCGAAGTGCACGAGCGTCACCCGCGCACCCGAGCGCCACAGGTCGAGCGCCGCCTCCGCCGCGGAGTTTCCCCCACCAACCACGACGGCGTCCTGCTGAAATGCCTGGTGCCCCTCCCCGTACGCGTGCCTCACGTGCGGCAAGTCCTCGCCCGGCACACCGAGCCGGTTGGGTGAACCCCAGTATCCGGTGGCCACGACCACCGCGCGGGCGCGCGTCTCGCGCGCCGAACCCCTGTGCTCGGTGTGCACCGTGAACGCACCTTCGGCACCTTCGATGCGCACGACGCGCTCGTACTGACGTACGGGAATTCCGAAGTAGCGCACGACCGCACGGTAGTACGCCAGCGCATCGCGGCGCGACGGTTTCTCGCCAGCCGTGACGAACGGCAGCCCGCCGAGCGCCAGCTTCTCGGCGGTCGAGAAGAACGTGGCGTACGGCGGATAGTGCGTGATGGAACTGACGACGCACTCCGCGTCGAACACGAGCGCATCGAGCTCCCCGTTGCGTGCGGAGATCGCCGCCGCCAGGCCGCACGGGCCCGCGCCCACGATCACGAGGGGTGTGTGTGTGTGAGAAGCAGCCATCAGCGATCAGCCATCAGCAAAAGTGCGCCGCGAGCAGCTCACGGCGCCGGTTCCCTGTTCCCGGTTCCCTGTTCCCGCTGTTCGATTCCCGCCGAGCGCCCGCGTCGGGCAGCCTTCCGATTCCCGACGATCTACTCCAGCCCAATGATCTGATCGCGCCGCGTTCCGACGCTCACGTAGTCGATCGGGGCTTCCACCAGCTCGCGAATGCGGTCGAGGTACCGCCGTGCCTGGCTGGGGAGTGCCTCGAGCGTGCGCGCTCCGCTCGTTGGCGTCTGCCAACCGTCGAACCACTCGTACAGCGGCTCGATGTGCGCCAGCGCCGTCACGTCCCCCGGAAACTCGGTGTACACGTCGTCGCCCACACGGTATCCGGTGCAAACCGCGATCCGGTCGAGCGTGTCCAGCACGTCGAGCTTCGTGACCGCGAGACCGCTCAGCCCGTTCACCCGGGTCGCGTAGCGCACCACGACCGCGTCGAACCAGCCACACCGGCGTGGCCTGCCGGTGACCGCGCCGAACTCGTTGCCAAGCTCGCGCACGCGCTCCCCGAGCTCGCCTTCGATCTCCGTCGGCAGCGGCCCGTGGCCCACGCGCGTCGTGTACGCCTTCACGACGCCGAGCACCGCGTCGATCGCGGTGGGCGCGATGCCGGCGCCGACCGCCGCGCCGCCGGATGTCGTGTTGCTCGACGTGACGAACGGATACGTGCCGTGGTCGATGTCGAGCAGGGACCCCTGCGCTCCCTCGAGCAGCACCGCCGCCCCCGAGCGAATCGCCTGATGGATGCGCAGCCCAACATCCTCGGAGAGCGACAGGAGGCGCGGCGCGAGGCGCTCGAGCAGCTCGACCGTCGCCGCGGCATCCGCGCGCCGTTCGGTGAACCGCGCCAATTGCCCGTTCGCGTGCTCCACGCCTCGCTCGACGAGCTGGCGCACGCGATCGGGGTGGCGCAGGTCGAGCACGCGCACACCGCGTCGCGCGATCTTGTCCTCGTACGCGGGTCCGATCCCACGTCCCGTCGTGCCAATCTCCTTGCTCGCGGAGCTCTCTCCGTCGAGCAGCTTGTGGTACGGGAGCACGAGGTGCGCGCGGTCGCTGATGTAGAGCCGGCCCTCGACATCGATCCCGTCGGCGACGAGCCGATCGACCTCGGAGAACAGCGTATCGGGATCGAGCACGACACCGTTGCCAATGGCGCAGCGGACGCCGGGGTGCAGGATGCCGCTCGGGATCTGGCGAAGGATGAACTTCGCATCGCCGATGTGCACGGTGTGCCCGGCGTTCGCGCCACCCTGGTATCGCACGACCCAGTCGGCGCGCTCCGCGAGCACGTCCACGAGCTTCCCCTTCCCTTCGTCTCCCCACTGCGCGCCGACGACCACGACGGTGCGCCTCTTCGAATCGAACATGAGCCCCCCGGGGCGTTCGCCTCGGTCACGCGCGCGATTCAACGAGTCCGCGCGGCACAAAAAAACGCCCCGGCGAGCGACGGGGCGTTGAGTGAATCTACGGTGATGACGGGGTGAGTCAATCGCAAACTGGGAATCGGGAGCGGGGAACCGAGATCCGGGAACGGGAACGGGGAACCGAAGCTGTCGGCTGCCGGCTGCCGCCTACAACGCCGCCGCCGCGATGAGCCACGCCGCGATGACCGTCCCGATCCCCGTCTTCATCGCCGCCGCGACCACGCGGCCAATGAGCGCGCCCGTCGCCACGCGCGTCGCCGTGCCGGCCGTCGCCTCCCGCCTCGTATACTCCGCCACCAGCGCACCGGCGAATGATCCGACGAACGCGCCAATCACCGAGCCGATGATCGGCACCGGTACGCCGACGATCGCGCCGATGATGCCGCCGATGATGGCCCCCCACCCCGCGCGCCGCGAGCCGCCGTACTTCCGCGTGTAACGCGCCGAGAGCGAGAACTCGATCACTTCCGCGACCGTCGCCAGCACCGCCGTCGCGACGATCGTTACCCATCCGATCGGGTCGCCGCCCACCAGCGCGTCATACCCGATCGCCGCCCCGACCATGAGCCAGATCCCCGGCAGGCCAAGCGGGATGAGCAGCAGCGAGAGGAACAGGACGAGGCCGAAGAGGAGCAGTTCCATGAGATCGTGAGTATGGGAGGTCGAACGTCGGCCGTCGAGGGCTCGGATTCCTCGTGCGCGGCCCGGGGAGTGGATCCGGGGAGTCCGGCGTCACGCGTCCGAGGTGGGAGCCCGCATCACCTGGCGCACCTCGATCGGCATGTTCAGCGGGACGCCGCCGGGACCCGGCGCCGCCGAGGCCCGGGCCGCGATCTCGTGCGCGCGCTCCGGCCGGTCGACGTCGATGATCCAGTAGCCGGCGAGGAATTCCTTCGCCTCCGGGAACGGCCCGTCCGTCACCGCCGGGAGGCCGTCCTTCCCCGCGCGTACCACCCGCGCCTGACCGGGAGCCGTGAGCGCTTCGACGCCCACCAGCTCGCCGGACTCGGTGAGCCCCTTGTTCAGGCTGCGCCAGTAGTCCATGTGCGCCCGCCAGTCCTCGGGAGACCAGGCGTTGCTCTGGTAGTCCCCGGTCCCGCGCGGCACGTGCATCATCAGGATGTACCTCATCGTTCGTCCTCTTCTGCGGAAGCGTACGTCGCGAGGATCGCGCCCGTGGTCGTCGCCCGGCTGTCGAGGAGCCGTAGCGGGCGGAGCGCGTCATCGTCGTGGAAGACGCGCTTGCCGCCGCCCACCACGACGGGGTCGATCATCAATCGGAACTCGTCGACCAGGTCGTGCTCGATGAGCGTCCGGACCAGTACCGTGCTGCCGACCACGATCAGGTCCCCACCCGTCTCCTGTTTCAGCGCGGCGGCGGCCTCGGCGACGTTCCCCTGGAGCACTGCCGAGTTCTGCCACGCGAGCGGCTCGGCGAGCGTGGTGGACGCCACGTACTTCGGCCGCGTGTTGAGCGGCTTGGCGAGCCCCTGCTCCTCGCCAGGGCCGGTGGGGCCCTGCACGACTCCGTCGAGCGTCATCCACTCGCTCACGATCACCTTGCGCATCCCGGTCTCCGTTCTCCGTTGGGGCGGTGCCGCGTGCGGCCCCGCCGTTGGCCCGCGCGAAGCAGCCGTTGTCGGCGCCCGCATAGAGCAGTCGGAGCTGGGGGCGCGTTCTCTACATCGCCGCGGCAACGCGGATGCACCTGGTGACCTGCCCTGGCCTCGGACGACATGGCCGCACCGGTGAGCATCCCTCTCGGAAGGCTGCAATCCGTCGGCGAGCTCGAGGGTCGCACCGCTAACCGGGCGCGCCGGTACTCCTTGTTCGAACGACCTCCGCCACGACCCGCGCCACCTCATCGACTCCGTCGCCCGTGAGGGCCTCGGCCCCGTCGCGCGGGGTGTGAATCCGTGCGAGCGTTCGCACGTCGCCCCTGCTGAACGTCACCACCGCCCAGCCCGCGTCGGCGAGCGCCACGCCATCCGTCAGTACACCGGGAAGCAGGCGATGGGCACGGACCCTGGCTCCGGCACGGGCCGCGGCGGCCAGCACCTCGGCCACCAGCGCGTCGGGACGACGCCCGCTGTACATGCACGTCGTCGTACCGCGGTCGTCCACGCCATCGCAGTTGATCGCGACGCCCGGTGCCCGCCCCCGCACCCACGCGCGCGCACCGGCGAGTCCCAGCTCCTCGGCGCTCGTTAGGCAGATGCCGGCCGGGGCCCCGCCCGTCGCCTCCGCCGCCGCGAGGACCGTCGCCACGCCGGATGCGTTGTCCAGCGCCCCCGGCGACGCCGCGCCCACGGTCGTGGCAATCACCGGAAGCGCACCGATGGCAGCGCACAGGGCAACCGCGATCCATGCCGACGGGCGCTCGCCGCCGAGAAGCTCGACCGTGGCGAGCGCCGTCGCGATGATCCACGTCGTGGCCAACACCGTCACACCGGTCGCGCGCGCGAGGATCGGCACCGGCTGCGACTTCGAGTCGAGATGGGCCATGAGCCACACGGGCGGTGTATCGGCACCACGCGTTGCCACGAGATTGACCCCGCGCCGGCGGGCGACCGGAAACGACAGCACCCACGCGCGGGCCATCATCACCGCGACCACTCCGAGCGCGAGTCCCCCGGCCACGAGCAATGGCAGCGCCACCTCGGCCCGCCCGCGCCATCCCGCGGCGCTCGCCAGCAGCACGATCGCGAGTGCCGCGAGCCCGATGATCGGTGTGCCCCACCGACCGACGAACGATGAGTACTCGAACGGCTCCTCGCGGACGTCGAACCCGGCGCGTTTCAACCGCTCCGCGCAGTAGCCTCGCGCGCGCGACTCGGCGTCTCCACCGGCCGGCCGCGGCTCCCGCGCGAGCGTGCGAACCGTGTCAGCGGCGCGCGGCGGCGCCACGACCGGCGCCGACACCGGGTCAGACGGTGGTGGTCACTCGCGCGTCGCGCAGCAGCGCGTCCACGCGCGCCGCATCGGTGAGGTCGAGCGGCAACAACGGCGACCGCACGCTGCCGCCGGCGAGCCCCACCCGGTCCAACGCCGCCTTCACGCCGGCGACGCCCATGCGAGCGATGATCTCGGCGGCGAGCGGGGTGAGCGCGGCCTGCGACTCGGCGGCGCGGTCGCGATCGCCCGCCTCGTGCCGCTCGTAGACGTCGAGCGTGAGCTCGGCCGCGAACAGCGACATCGCGAGGATCCCGCCGCACACGCCCATCTCCAACGCCCGATGGAAGGTGCCGCCATGCCCCGTCAGCACGGTGAAGTCGTCGCGCTGCGACTCCAGGTAGCCGGCGAGCCGCGTCAGGTCGCCCGCGCTGTCCTTCATGCCCACGACGTTCTCGTGCGTCGACAACCGCGCCACGAGATCCGGTTCGAGCGCGAAGTGCGCGTACTTCGGGATGTTGTAGAGCAGCACCGGCAGCGGACTCTCGTCCGCCACGCGGCGGTAGTGCGCCTCGAGCGCGGCCGGGGTCATGGCCGACGAGTAGTAGTGCGGCGCCACCACGAGCACCGCGTGCGCGCCGCGATTGCTCGCGTCGCGGCACCGTTGCACGCACGACCGCGTGGACTCGGCGCCGGTTCCGACGATGAGCAGCATGTCGCTCGGCAGCTCATCACGCGCGCGCTCCACGAGCGTTCGGCGCTCGTCCTCATCCAGCAGCGCCGCTTCGCCGGTAGAGCCGCACACCACGACGCCGCTCAACCCTGCCGCCGCGTAGGCCCTGAGGTTCGTTGCGAAGGCCTCGAGGTCGAGTGATTCGTCCCGAGCGCCGAACGTCGTCACCACCGGAGCGATTACGCCGCGGAGATTGAGCATTACCGTTTCCGTCCTCGCCGCGATGATTCCGGTTCGGTGAGCGTCGTCGGCACCAACCCCGGAATCCCGCCGTCGTTGTCGTGGTTTCCGTTGGAGGCGTCGGCCTCGCCGTTCAGCATCTTCATGTTCAGCTCGAAGTCTGCCGGGCGCGTCGACGCCGCTTTCGCGATCTCGAAAGATACTGCGCCCGCGTTCACCAGGTCAGCCAGGTGCTGGTCGAACGTCTGCATGTGATACTGCTCGCGCCCGTCGGCGATGAAATCGCGGATCTCGCCAATGCGCGCCTCGAGAATCAGGTCACGAATGGCCGGCGTCACCACCATGACTTCGGCCGCGGCCACTCGACCGGAGCCGTCCTTCCGCGGCAGCAGCCGCTGCGAGATCACGGCGTTCAGTGACTCGGCGATCCGGATGCGCACCACGTCCTGCTCCTCGGGCGGGAACATCGCGATGATGCGCATGATGGTCGTCACCGCGTCGGGCGTGTGCAGCGTCGAGAGCAGCAGGTGCCCCGTCTCGGCGGCCTTGAGCGCGGTGTCGATCGTCTCCGCGTCGCGCATCTCGCCGATCAGCACGACGTCCGGGTCCTGGCGCAGCGCCGCCTTGAGCCCGTCGCGGAAGCTGTCGGTGTCGATGCCGACTTCGCGCTGCGTGACGGACGAGTTGATGTCCCGGTGCAGGAACTCGATCGGCTGCTCGAGGGTGACGATGTGCTTGTGCATCGTCGCGTTGATCGCGTTCACCATGGCCGCGAGCGAGCTCGATTTCCCGGAGCCCGTCACGCCCGTCACGAGGATCATGCCGCGCTCGGCCTCGGCGAGCTTCATGATGACCGGTGGCAGTTGCAGCGACTCCACCGTCGGCACCTGGAACGGAATCACGCGCATCACGATCATGAAGCTCGACCGCTGGCGCAGAATGTTCACGCGAAAGCGGCCGATGCCGGCGGCGCCCCACGAGCAGTCATAGTCGAGGATCTTGTCGATGCGCTGGCGCACTTCCTCACTGTGAATCAGCCGCAAGGCGATCGCCTTCGTCTGATCGGGAGTGAGCGCCTGCTTCGTGAGCGCGACCAGGCGGCCATCAATGCGGGCGCGAAAGACGTCGCCGGCCTTGATGTGGAGGTCCGACGCGCCGCGATCGACCGCCGCCTTTATGATCTTTTCCATGAATGGATTGCCCGCGATTCAGTAGCCCGCGACCTTGTCCACGAGGTTCCGCAGCGGATCCCCGCGCCGGTACCGCACCCAATTGTCGAGGAACAACTCGAGCTCGCGCTCCCAGAACCGACGCGGCGACACGGCGGCCACGTGCGGCGTGAGCAGCACCTGTCGAAGTCCCCAGAGAGGACTGTCCGGCGGGAGCGGCTCCTTCTGGAACACATCGAGCACCGCGCCGCGCAAACTCCGTCGTCCGAGACGGTCTGCGAGCGCCGCCTCGTCCAGGAGCGCACCGCGCGCCACGTTTACGACGATTGCGCCGGGCGGGAGGCAATCCATTCGTGCGCCGGTGAGCAGCGTACCGGTGTCCGGCGTCAGGGGGGCTGTCAGCACCAGGATGTCGGCGGCAGGCAATTCCGCGTCCAGCCTGGTGGGACCAACGACGCGCTGGAAGCCGGCGGGTACCCCCAGTTCGGGACGGCGGCGCACCCCCGTACACTGGACGCCGAGGGCCTCGAAGTGACGCGCAACGGCCCCGCCAATGCCGCCCGTCCCGACGACGAGGGCGCGGCACTCACTCAGCTCACGGACGCTCGAGGCGGTGCCAACGAAGGGCTCCTTGTCCCACTGCCGCTGCGCTTGAAGCGAGACGGCAATGTCGAACGATCGGAGCAGGTAGATGACGCCACCGAGGACGTGTTCCGCGATCGTGTCCCCCATCACACCGGCGGAGTTCGTCAGGATCACGTCGCTCGCGCGCATGGATGGAAAGAGCAGGCTCGCCACGCCGGCCGCAGCCGAATGCACCCACCGCAGCTCAGACGCGGCGTCGAACAGTTGCGGCGAGAGCCCGAACCCAAAGTACACCTCGGCATCCCGCGCGGCGCCGAGTACTTCCGTCCCCACGCCGCCGCCGCCATCGCCGTCGGACACCGTGGAGTCCTGGACGATGTAGACGTCCCACCCGCCGGGCGCCGCCGCGCGGATGGCGTCAGCGCCCCAGCCGGGGAGCGCCCAGTTGCGCGATGTGGCCGCGAGATCGACAACCAGGCGCCGCGAGGGGTGGCGGCTCATCGCGCGCCACCGGTCGCGCTATGACCAGCGCGTGCTATGCCTCGAGATCGCGAACGTCGTCGGGCGCGGTGGCGGGAGACGAGTCGCCGTACGCGATGCTCCGGGCCTGCTCCTCGAGCTGCGACAACGCCACCTCGTCGCGTGTGGTCGGCGTCGTAAACTGGCGGAACACGGTCGAATGGCATTTCGGGCACGTCAGAGTCTCCGGCACCGCACCGTCGAAGAACAGCTCGGCGCCGCACGTTACGCACACCATGGTAGTGATGACACCCGACCCTCTGTTGTCCGCCATTGCCCGCTCTCGGTGAAGATTGCGACACGAACGTGCAAGATGTGTGCGGACTGACGGCCGGGCTCGCCGGACTCACGCGAGCCCCATGCGCTCCTTCACTTCACGCATGGTCTCGCCGGCGACTCGCCGCGCCGTCGCGGCACCGTCGTGCACCACCTGGTCCACGCGCTCCGGGTGCGCTCGCACGTCGGCCGCGCGCGTGCGAATCGGTGTGAGCTCGGCGTTCATGTGCTCGAAGAGCGCCTTCTTGCAGTCGATGCACCCCCACCCGGCCGTTCGGCATTGTGTCTCGACGGTGGCGACGACGTCCGGCGGGCTGAACGCGCGATGCAGGTGGTAGATGTTGCACACCTCGGGCGTGCCGGGGTCGGTCTTTCGCACCCGCGCCGGATCGGTCACCGCGGGGCGCAACTTCTCCCAGATGGCGCTGGGTTCCTCGAGCAACCCCACGGTGTTGCCCATCGACTTCGACATCTTCGCGTTGCCGTCGAGCCCCATGATGCGACGAGACGGCGTGAGCTTGGCCTGCGGCTCGGGAAAATAGCCCTCGCCGAACCGTGCGTTCCATCGGCGGGCAATCTCGCGCGAGAGCTCGAGGTGCTGGACCTGGTCCTCGCCCACCGGCACCGTGTCGGCGCGGTAGAGCAGGATGTCCGCGGCCTGCAGCACCGGATAGTTGAGGAGCCCGGCCGGCACGCTCTCCTGCCGCGATGCCTTGTCCTTGAACTGCGTCTGTCGCTCGAGCTCGCCCAGTGGCGTGATCGTGTTGAATATCCAGGCGAGTTCGGTATGTTCCGGAACCATCGACTGGACGAACAGCGTCGCCGCCGACGGATCGAGGCCGGCGGCCAGCAGCGACACCACCATCTCGCGTCGGCGAGTGCGCAGGTCGTCGGGCTCGTACGGAACGGTGATCGCGTGGTAGTCGACGACGCAGAAGAACGACTCGTAGCTCCGCTGGAGCTCGACCCAGTTCTTTACCGCCCCGAGATAGTTTCCGATGTGCAGCTCGCCCGACGGCTGGATGCCGCTGAAGATTCGTGACATCCCGGCAACCTATCCATCGAAAAAACTCGTTGCAAGCGACACATGAGCCCGCCGCCCCGCCCGCCGACGTGCTGACCGCCCGGCGGGCACTGCTCGACATCGCCTCGACGGCGGCCGACGCCGCGGCAACGATCATTCGCGAGCGTGGGCGCGAGGTTGGCACCATCCCCTGGCAGCTCAAGGGCCACTCCGACTTCGTGACGGACGTCGACACCGCCGCCGAGCGCGCGGTGCGCGACATCGTTCACACGCGATTGCCCGACGCGAACGTGCTCGGCGAGGAGCTGAGCCCCGCGACGGTCACGAGCGGCATCACGTTCGTGGTGGACCCACTCGACGGCACCACCAACTTCCTGCACGGCTATCCGGTGTACGCGGTGTCGATCGGCGTCACGCGTGACGGGGTGATCGAGGCGGGCGTGGTGCTCGACGTCGTGCGCGGAGATCGGTACACCACGCTGCTCGGCGGCGGCGCATGGTGGAACGCGGAACGCATGCGCGTCTCCCCGCTCGCCGACCCATCGCGCGCGTTGGTCGGTACCGGCTTTCCGTTCAAGCGCCTCGAAGTGCTGGATCGCTATCAACGACAGTTCGCCGCGGTCATGCGCCGCACGGCCGGTGTGCGTCGCGCGGGCGCCGCGGCGCTCGACCTCGCCGACGTCGCGAACGGCCGCTTCGACGCGTTCTGGGAGCTGAGCCTCGCCCCCTGGGACGTCGCCGCGGGTGTGCTGCTCGTGCGCGAAGCCGGTGGCGTGGTCACCGACCTGGACGGACAACCAGTCACCGGCCTCGCGCACGGCCCGCTCGTCGCAGGCAATCCCGCGATGCACGAGTGGTTGTTGCGAACGATCGTGGCGGCATGAACGACGGCCATCAGCCGAGAGCCGTCAGCCGACAGCTAAAGACTTCCGGCTGACGGCTGACGGCTCTCGATTCCCGATTCCCGACTCCCCATGTCCGACAGATGAAACTCATCGAGTGCGTTCCGAACTTCTCCGAAGGCCGCCGTCCCGAAGTCGTCGAGGCGATTCGCACGGCGATTGCCGCCGTGGAATCCGTCCACGTACTCGACGTCTCGTCCGACGCGTCGCACAATCGCTCGGTCATCACGTTCGTCGCCGCCGCGGAGCATGCGGTGGACGCGGCGTTCGCCGGCATCGCGACGGCGCGCAATCTGATCGACCTCACCACGCACGAAGGTGAGCATCCGCGCGTCGGCGCCACCGATGTCGTGCCCTTCATCCCGCTCGAAGGCACGACGATGGACGATTGCATCGCGCTCGCACGCCGCCTCGGCGAGCGCGTGGGCCGCGAGCTCGAGATCCCGGTGTACCTCTACGAACGCGCGGCCACGCGACCCGATCGCGAGAACCTCGCCGACGTGCGGCGCGGCGAGTTCGAGGGACTGCGCGACGAGATCGGCACCAACCCCGCGCGCGATCCCGACTTCGGGCCGAAGCGCGTTCACCCCACGGCCGGCGCGGTGGTCATCGGAGCGCGGCCGTTCCTCGTCGCGTACAACGTGTACCTCGGCCCTGCCTCCAACCTGGACGTCGCGAAGGAGGTCGCGAAGGCCGTGCGCGGCTCGTCAGGTGGGCTGCGCTACGTGAAGGGACTCGGCCTCGAGGTGGACGGGCAGGCGCAGGTATCGATGAATCTCGTGGACATCGAGAAGACGCCGCTCTTCCGCGCGTACGACATGGTGAGGATGGAGGCCGCCGCGCACGGTGTGACGCCGACGTGGAGCGAGATCGTCGGCCTCGTGCCCGAGCGCGCCCTGTTCGAGACGGCGGCGCGCCACATCCAGTTGCGCAACTTCTCGCCCGAGCTCGTGCTCGAGCGCAAGGTGCGCGCGGCGATGTCGGGCGGCATTGGCCTCTCGGCGTTCGTCTCCTCGGTCGCGTCGTCCACGCCGACCCCTGGTGGCGGGAGCGTGGCCGCGCACGTCGGCGCGCTCGCCGCGGCGCTCGCGCAGATGGTCGCCGGGCTCACCTTCGGCAAGAAGAAGTACGCGGCCGTCGATGCGGAAATGCGGCAGCTCGCGCTCGATGCCGCGGAGCTCGGTAGCACGCTCGCGGCGCTCGTGGAGGCCGATGCGCGTTCGTACACAGCGGTCTCCAGCGCGTACAAGCTGCCGAAGGAATCGGACGACGCCGCCGTGCGGCGCGCCGAGGCCATCACGGCGGCGCTGCTCGGCGCGTCGGAGGTTCCACTCGAGACGGCGCGCGCCTGCGCACGCGTGGCGCAGCTCGCGGCCGCCGTGGCGACGAAGGGCAACAGCAACGCCGTCTCCGACGCCGGCGTGGCGGCCCTGCTCGCCGAAGCGGCGTGCCGGGGCGCCGCCTACAACGTACGCATCAACGTCGCGGCGCTGGAGGACAGGTCGCGCGGTACGGCGCTGGTGGCCGAGGCGATGCAGCTCGTGGCGACCACGCAGCGTTACACGGCGGAAGCGACGGCGGCGGTCGAAGCGGCGCTCTGACGATCACCAGCGCCGGGCGCGCGGCCGCGCGCCCGGCGACGCGCTACCCCGCCACGGTGAGTACGCGAGGTCCGGTTTCCGTGATCGCCACCGTATGCTCGAAGTGCGCGGAGCGCGATCCATCCACCGTCACCACCGTCCAGCGGTCCGGCATCGTCCGCGTTGCCGCCCCTCCGGCGTTCACCATCGGCTCGATCGCGATCGTCAGCCCCGGAACGAGCTTCGTGCCGCGCCGCGGCTTGCCGTAGTTAGGCACCTGCGGCTCCTCGTGGAACGCGACGCCGATGCCGTGCCCTACGAGGTCGCGCACGATGCTGAACCCCGACGCCTCCACGACGGCCTGAATGGCCGCGCCGATGTCGCCGATGTGATTCCCCGGTCGCGCCGCGTCCACGCCCGCGTCCAGCGCCTGGCGCGTCACGTCCATCAACCGCTGCGACTCGGCAGGTACGGCGCCGACGGGCACCGTCGTCGCCGAATCGGTGTGATAGCCGTCGAACTTGACGCCCACGTCGATCGAGATGATGTCGCCATCCTCGAGCACGCGCTTCCGCGACGGGATGCCGTGCACGATCTCCTCGTTGATCGAGGCGCACACGCTGCCGGGAAAGCCGTAGAGCCCTTTGAACGACGGCGTCGCGCCCGGATGACTTCGGATGAACGACTCGGCCATCTCGTCGAGCTCCCACGTGGACATCCCGGGACGGACCTCGCGTCGCAGCATCTCCACCGTCGCGCCGAGGATCCGCCCGCCCTGCGCCATAATCTCGATCTCGCGCGGCGACTTGAGCTGGATCACCGCGGCGCCTCGGTGGCGTGGATGCCCAGCTCGCCGAGCGCGTCCAGCGCGCGGCGCGTCACCTCCTCGACGGAGCCGACCGCGTCGATGGTGGCGATGGGGGTGCCGTTCGCCCGGTACCAGTCCAGGACAGGCGCCGTCTGCCGCTCGTAGACGGCGAGCCGATTGCGAATCGCGTCGGGCTCATCGTCCTTCCGGCGAATGAGCGTTCCGCCGCACTTCTCGCACTCCGTGCCCGGCTCACGCCCGGTGTAGGGAGTCTGGCACCGCTCGCAGACGGTGCGCGAGCTCAGGCGCTGCACCAGCTCGTCATCGTCGATGTCGAACATGAGCACGGCGTCCACCTCGCGCCCCAGCTCATTCAGCACGCGCTCCATCCCCTCGGCCTGCGGCACCGTGCGCACCACGCCATCGAGCAGCGAGCCACGGGCGAACGCATCGCGCGCCAGCGTTTCCTTCATGATGCCAAGAATGACGGCGTCGGGAACGAGGTCGCCGCGATCCATGAACGCCTTGGCCTCACGCCCCATCGGCGTGCCTTCGCGCACGGCTCCGCGCAGCACATCGCCAGTGGCGACGGTAGGCACGCCAAGCGCCGCGGCAATGCGCGGCGCCTGTGTGCCCTTCCCCGCTCCGGGTTTTCCGAAGAGAACGATGTCCATAGGAGAAACGGCGATCAGCCGTCAGTCATCAGCCGGCACCAGCGGGTATCAACCGGCTGCCGGCTAACGGCTGATGGCTGCTCAGAACCCGCCTGTCGTCTGCCGTCCCCGGAACCGCACACGTCCCTTCTTCATGAAGCCGTCGTACTTCCGAAGCAGCAGGTGCTGCTGCATCTGTGCCATCGTGTCGAGTGCCACACCGACCACGATCAGCAGCGACGTACCGCCGAACTGGAAGGGCACGTTCACGATGTCCGCGATCCAGATCGGCAACAGCGCGATCAGCGTGAGGAACACCGCCCCCGGCAGCGTGATCCGCGACAGCACGTAGTCGATGTACTCGGCGGTCTTGGCACCGGGCTTCACCCCCGGAATGAACCCGCCCTGCTTCTTCAGGTTCTCGGCCAGGTCGATCGGGTTGAAGATGATCGACGTGTAGAAGTACGTGAAGAACACGATCAGGATCGCCGAGAGCAGGAAGTACCAGACGGTGCCGGGCGCGAAGTACTGCGCGAACTCCTGCAACCGCGCGTTGCCGCTGAACTGCGCGATGGCCCCCGGTACCACGATCACCGACTGCGCGAAGATGATCGGCATGACGCCGGCCGAGTTGATGCGCAGCGGGATGAAGTTCTTCGCCGACTCGCGCATGCGGCCGCGGGACATCGTGCGCTGCGGGATCTGGATCATCACGCGGCGCGCGGCGAGCGTGATCGCCACGACGCCGGCCACCACCGCGACCATCAGGATGCCGAGCACGAACAGCGAGAACAGCCCGATGGCACCCGTGCTCACGAATCCGAACGTCGCGAAAATGCCCGGCCAGAACCGCTCGACGATCGAGAAGAAGATCAGCAGGCTCGCGCCGTTGCCGAGGCCGCGCTCGGTGATCTGCTCGCCGAGCCACATCACGAACATCGCGCCCGTGGTCAGGAACAACACCATCTGAATCTTGAACCCGAGTCCCGGCGTCGCGACCGCGCCCTGCAACGACTCCGTGAATAGCGCAAATCCCCACGCCTGCACGATGGCGAGGGCGACGGTGATGTAGCGCGTCCACTGCGTCAGCTTTTTCCGCCCCTCCTCATCCTTCTGCATCTTGTCGACCGTCGGGATCACCGCCCCCGCGATCTGGATGAAGATGCTTGCCGAGATGTACGGCATGATGCCGAGCGCGAACACCGTCGCCCGCGACAGGCCGCCGCCGACGAACAGGTTGTACAGCCCCAGCAGCCCCTGGCTGTTGCCCTGGCTGTTGAAGAAGTCCGTCAGCGCGATGACATCCACACCGGGCGCCGTGATGTGCGACCCGACGCGGTAGATCAGCAGGCAAAGGAACGTGAACTTGATCTTGTCCCACAGCTCCGGCGTCTTGTAGATGTTCGCCAGGGCCGCAGCGGGATTCGGTTGCGCCATTTACTCCTCGATGCGGCCTCCGGCCGCGACGATCTTCTCACGCGCGCCGGCGCTGACCTTCACGCCGCGCACCGTCACCGCATGGGTGAGCTCCCCGTTGGCGAGCAGCTTCGCCGGCCCTTTCCGCGCGCGGATCACGCCCGCTTCCGCCAGCGCCTGCGGGGTCACCTCGGTGCCCTCCGGCAACCGCTGGAGATCGTCGAGCGTCACGACCTGCGACTCGACACGAAAGATGTTCGTGAACCCGCGCTTCGGGAGGCGCCGCGTGAGGGGCATCTGCCCGCCCTCGAAGTGCGGCTTGCCGCCGCCATGACCGTGATGGCCCGCGCGCGCCTTGATACCCTTGTGTCCCTTACCGGATGTCTTCCCCGTGCCCGACCCCGGACCGCGCCCGAGCCGCTTGCGGTTGCGGTGCGATCCCGTCGCCGGCTTCAGGTTGTGAAGACCGATCTTTTCGTTGTTTGCCACGAGCTTGTTACTCCTCGACGGGCGTCACCTTCACGAGGTGACGCACCTGCTTGAGCTGACCGCGCAACGACGGCGAGTCCTGTTTGACGACCGCGGCCTGGTGATGGCGCAGTCCGATGGCCGCGAGCGTGGCACGCATGCGCCAGGAACGCCCGATGCCGCTTCGCACCTGCTCCACGCGGACCTTCCCCGACGTCGCCGGCTCTTCCTTCGGCGTGCGTTTCGGGCCGCGCGTACGGTGCCAGACGAACGTTCTAGGCATTGACTGCCTCCTTGCTCTTCGCGCGCGACCGGTACCCGATCGACGCCGGCTCGACGCCGCGCTCGCGCGCTGCCTGCTCGACCGTGGTGAGACTCTGGAGCCCCTCCATCGCCGCGCGCACCATGTTGTGCGGGTTCGTCGACCCGAGGCTCTTCGTGAGGATGTCCGAGATGCCCGCGCATTCCATCACCGCGCGCACCGCGCCGCCGGCGATCACGCCGGCGCCAGGGGCCGCCGGCTTCATGAGCACGCGACCCGCGCCGTGCTCACCGACGATCTCATGCGGAATCGTTCCGCCCGTGAGCGGCACGCTGACCATCTTGCGACGCGCCGCGTCCACGGCCTTGCGCACGGCCTCGGAGACTTCGTTCGCCTTGCCGGTGGCGTAGCCGACCTTCCCCTGCGCGTCGCCGACGGCCACGAGCGCGTTGAACGAGAAGCGGCGTCCGCCCTTCACGACCTTCGCGACACGATTGATCGCGATGACGTTCTCGACGAGCTCGCTTCCCTCACGCCCGCCATCGCCTCCGCCAGGGCCGCCGCGCCCGCCACGCTGGCCATCGCCACCGCCACGGCCGCCGCGACCATCACGCGCGTTCGGGCCGTCGCCGCCACGACCGCCCGGGCCACCACGCCCCGGGCCACCACGCCCCGGACCGCCGCGTCCCGGACCGCCGCGACCACCCGGGCCACCGCGACCGCCGCCACCGCCGCCACCGCCGCCTCGGCCACCACGCCCACCACCACCGCCCGCGCCGCCGCCGAAACCACCGCGCGACTGACCGCCGGCACCGCTGCCCGATCCCGGCTGCTGATTCTCTGCCATGTCAGAACTCCAGCCCGCCTTCGCGGGCGCCATCGGCCACTGCCTTCACGCGGCCGTGATATCGGTACCCTGCACGATCGAACACGACCCGCGAGAAGCCCGCGTCCTTCGCCTTCTGCGCGATCAGCTTCCCGACCTCGGTCGACTTCTCGCTCTTCTTCCCCGTGAGCTTCTGGTCGGACACCGTCGCCAGCGTACGGCTGGTCGTGTCGTCCACGAGCTGCGCGTAGATGTGCTTCAGCGACCTGAATACTACCAGCCGCGGGCGCTCCGCGGTCCCCGTGACGCGCTTCCGCACGCGCAGGTGCCGGCGGGCCCGCAGCTCCTGCCGAGTCTTCGGCCTGCGAACCTTGTTCATTACTTGCCTCCCGCCTTACCCGCCTTCCGACGGATCTGCTCGCCCTGGTACTTGACGCCCTTCCCCTTGTACGGCTCGGGCTTGCGCAGCGCGCGGATCTCCGCGGCGACCTGCCCGACCTTCTCCTTGTCCGCCCCTTCGATCACCACCGCCGTGGGTTGCGGCGCCGTCAGCTTGATGCCCGCCGGCGGACGGTACTCCACCGGGTGCGAGTAGCCGAGCGCGAGCTGCAGGCCGAACGGCTTCACCTCGGCCTTGTAGCCGACGCCGGTGATCTCCAGCTGCTTCCGAAAGCCCTGCGTCACCCCTTCCACCATGTTCGCGATGAGCGAGCGCGTGAGCCCGTGCAGCGCGCGATGCGTCTGCTCGTCCGACGGCCGCGTCACGTTCACCGTGCCGTTCTCCACCGACACCCGCATGTCGGGGTGCAACCGCCGTGACAGCTCGCCCTTCGGGCCCTTCACACTGATCGTGTTGCCCTGCACGGTCACCGTCACGCCGTTAGGCACCGGGACCGGCCGCTTTCCGATACGAGACATTGTCGTCGCTCCTTACCAGACGAGGGCGAGGAGCTCGCCACCGGTGTTGGCGCGCCGCGCCTGGGCATCCGACATCAGCCCGCGCGACGTGCTCACGATCGCCATGCCGAGGCCGTTGCGCACGCGCGGAATCTCGGCGACGCCGACGTACCGCCGGAGCCCCGGGGTCGAGACGCGCTTGAGTTCGCGAATGACCGGCTGCCCGCCCTGCGCGTACTTGAGCACCACGCGCAGCACCGGACGGCCGTTGTCCGTCTCCAGCACCCGGTAGTCGGCGATGAAATTGTTCTCCTTGAGAATCCGGGCGATCTCGGTCTTCACCTTCGACACCGGCATGTCCACGCGGCGATGCTTCGACCCGCAAGCGTTGCGGATCCGCGTGAGCATATCGGCGATCGGATCGGTCATGCTCATGTCGTGTGTCCCTTTCCTATCGTATCCCGCGGCGTCGCGCCCGGGACGTGTAGGATTCTGAGTGAATCGTGTCCGCTCACCAGCTCGCCTTGCGCACGCCGGGAATCATCCCGGCGAGCGAGAGCTCGCGGAAGCAGATGCGGCACAGCCCGAACTTTCGCAGGAAGGCGCGCGAACGCCCGCACCGGCCGCACCGGTTGTGCTGCCGCACCTGGAACTTCGGCTTGCGCTTCGACTTTTCGATCATGGCTTTTCGGGCCATACAAAAACACTCCGTGTGGTTTAGCCATCAGCCATCAGCCGACAGCCGTCAGAAACTGCTCGTCGCTCGAGCGGTCAGCGCCAAGCAGCCAGCGCGGACGGCTGGCGGCTGATGGCTCCGGCCGGCTACGCGTTCACCACGATCGGCTTGTCGTCACCGCGGAACGGCATGCCGAGCTCACGCAACAGCGCGTACGCCTGATCGTCGCGATTGGTCGTCGTGACGAACGTGATGTCCATCCCGTGGATCTGGTCGATCATGTCGTAGTTGATCTCCGGGAAGATCATCTGCTCCTTCACGCCGAGCGAGTAGTTCCCGCGGCCATCGAACGAACGCGTGCTGAGCCCGCGAAAGTCGCGGATCCGCGGCACCGCCGTGCTGATGAACCGGTCGAGGAACTCCCACATGCGGGCGCCGCGCAACGTGACCGACGCGCCGATCTCCTGCCCCTCGCGCAGCCCGAAGTTGGCGATCGACTTCTTCGCCTTCTTCCGCACCGGCCGCTGGCCGGTGATCACGCCCAACTCCTCGACCACCTTGTCGAGCAGCTTCGGCTGCTTGATCGCCTCGCCGAGCCCGACGTTCAGGACGATCTTCTCGAGCCCCGGCACCTGATGCGGGTTCTCGAGCTCGAACTGCTTCGTGAGCCGCTCCCGCACCGTGTTCTGGTAGTACGCGCGCAGTCGGGGCGCCGGCGCGGGCAGCCCGGCGCCCGCGTGGGCCACCTTCGGCGCATCGCCCCGCTTGTCGCCTCCGCCCTTCCCCTTCTTCTGTTCCTTGTCCTTCGTCGCCATGGTCAACAATCCGGTATGAGGTGCGAGGCGCGAGTCGGAAGGCCCTGCGAGGCGTCACCGCCCCTCGGCCCCCAGCCCCGGCCCTGCGGTTCGCTCAGCGCGCGCGCGGGATCGCCTCGCCGCTCTTCGCCGCCAGCCGCTCCTTCGTGCCATCCTCGTCGATGCGTGCCCGCACGCGCGTCGGCTTCCCCGACTTCGGGTCGAGCAGCATCACGTTCGAATGATGGATCGGCGCCGGCATCTCGATGATGCCGCTCTGCTCCTCGGCGCGGCGTGCCTTGCGGTGCTTTTTCACGATGTTGATCCCCTCGACCGTCACCCGCCCGGTCTTGGAAAACACGCGCAGCACCTTGCCCTCCTTGCCCTTGTCCTCGCCGCGCATCACGCGCACGGTGTCGCCGCGCGTCACCGGCATCTTCACGCGCTCGACGTTGATCGCATGCCGCTTCGCGTTCTTCGCGTTGGGACGTTGCGTCTTGCGATATTTCAGGACCCGCATGTCAGATGACCTCCGGCGCCAGCGACACGATCTTCATGTACTTCTTGTCGCGCAGCTCGCGGGCGACCGGGCCGAAGATGCGCGTCGCGCGCGGCTCGCCCTGCTCGTTGATGATCACCACCGCGTTCTCATCGAAGCGGATGTAGCTCCCGTCCTTGCGGCGCGTCTCCTTCACCGTGCGCACCACCACGGCCCGCGCCACGTCGGACTTCTTCACCGTGCCGTTCGGCAGCGCGTCCTTCACGGCGACGATGACGAGGTCACCGAGGCCGGCATAGCGCCGCCGCGTTCCGCCAAGGACCCGGATCACGAGCGCCCGTTTGGCACCCGAATTGTCCGCGACCTTGACCATCGATTCCTGTTGGATCATGGGCTCACCCTCCTAGCGTGCGCGCTCGACGATCTCGACCACGCGCCACCGCTTGTCCTTTGACAGCGGGCGGGTCTCCATGATGCGCACGGTGTCCCCGGTCTTCGCCGAGTTCTCCTCATCGTGCGCCTTCACCCGCCTGGTGCGGGTGACCATCTTCCCGTAGACCGGGTGCGGTACGCGGCGATCGATCGCCACCACCACGGTCTTCTGCATCTTGTCGCTCACGACGGTCCCGGTGCGCACCTTGCGCGCGTTGCGCACCGCCGGCGCGCCGGGGGACGTCTCAGACTGCTGGTTGGTCGTCATGTCGGCCATGGTTGCTCTTGCCTCTAGTCAACGTCGCCTAACGGCGCGCGCGCGGACGTTTCGTGGTCCGGCGCGTCGTCGGTTCGGCCGACACCGCCAGTTCCCGCTCTCGCTGGATCGTCTTGAGGCGCGCGATGTCCCGGCGGATCGTGCGCAGCCGCAGCGGATCCTCCAGCGTCTCGGTCGCCGAGCGGAACCTGAGGCGGAAGCGCTCCTCCTCCATCTCGGTGATCCGCGTGCGAATGTCGGCATCCGACAACTCGCGAATCTCCTCAGCTCTCATCGGTGTGCGCCTCCTCCTTCGCGATGAACTTGGATCGCACCGACAGCTTCGCCGCGGCGAGCGCCATCGCTTTCTCGGCGATCTCGCGCGTCACGCCCTCGAGCTCGAACATCACACGCCCGGGGCGCACCACCGCGACCCACCCTTCCGGCGATCCCTTGCCCTTACCCATCCGCGTCTCCGCGGGCTTCTTCGTGATCGGCTTGTCGGGGAAGATGCGGATCCAGACCTTCCCGCCACGCTTGATGTGACGGGTGAGCGCGACACGCGCCGCCTCGATCTGTCGGTTCGTCACCCACCCCGGCTCCAGCGCCTGCAACCCGTAGTGGCCGAAGGACACCTCGGCCCCACGCGTCGCCAGCCCTCGGGTGCGGCCCTTGAACATCTTCCGGAACTTGACTCGCTTGGGACTCAGCATTGGTCGGTCTCCTCAGACGCCCGTCGAGTAGGTCTTGCCGCGACGGTCTTCCACGATCTCGCCCTTGAAGATCCAGACCTTCACCCCGATGGTGCCGAAGGTGGTCTTCGCGGTCGACGTGGCGTAGTCGATGTCGGCACGCAGCGTGTGCAACGGCACCCGGCCTTCGTGGTACCCTTCCACGCGCGCGATCTCGGCGCCGCCCAGCCGGCCGCCCGCCTTCACCTTGATCCCCTGCGCGCCCATGCGCATCGCGCTCTGGACCGCGCGCTTCATCGCGCGGCGGAACGAGATGCGCTGCGAGAGCTGGTTCGCGATGTTGTCGGCGACGAGCTGCGCGTCCAGCTCGGGACGCTTGATCTCCTCGACGTTGATCCCGACTTCCTTGCCGGTGAGCTGCGCGAGCTCGTCGCGGAGCTTGTCGACCTCGGCGCCCTTCTTGCCGATGACGACGCCCGGCCGGCCGGTATGGATCGTCACGACGACCTTCCCCGGCTTCCGCTCGATCGTGATGTCCGAGATCGCGGCGTGGCCGAGGCGCGCCTTCAGGTACTTCCGGAGCAGCTCGTCCTCGCGGAGGAGCTGCGGGAAATCACGGTTGGCGTACCAGCGCGACCGCCACTGCTTCGAGATGCCGAGGCGAAACCCGATCGGATTGACCTTTTGTCCCATTAGCGACCTTCCTTCTCCGCCACGATGATCTCGACGTGGCTGGTGCGTTTCTGAATCGGCGTCGCCCGCCCCATCGCCGCCGGCATGAACCGCTTGAGCTTCGGCCCTTCGTTGATCACCGCGTGCTTCACGTAGAGCTGATCGACGTCGATCGACTCGTTGGCCTCGCGCGCCTTGTACTCCGCGTTCGCGACCGCCGACGAGAGCACCTTCGCGATCTGCTTCGCCGCGTGCTTCTTCGAGAACTTGAGGAGCGCCAGCGCCTCGTTCACGTCCTTGCCGCGGATCTGGTCGATGACCAGGCGCATCTTGTAGGGCGACTGACGCGTCGTCCGCTGGAATGCCCGTGCTTCGGCCATGACTTACCTGCCTCCCTTGCCGCCGCCGCCCGCGGGCGCGAGCGACGCCTTCTTGTCGGTCGCCTTGTTCCCGGTATGACCGCGGAACAGCCGCGTCGGCGCGAACTCGCCGAGCTTGTGCCCGACCATGTTCTCGGTCACGTACACCGGGATGAACTTGTTCCCGTTATGCACCGCGAACGTGTGCCCCACGAAGTCGGGCAGCACCGTGCTCGCACGCGACCACGTCTTCACGACCCGCTTCTCGTTGCGTGCGTTCATGCCTTGCACGCGCTTGATCAGGCTGTCATGGACGTACGGGCCTTTTTTTACGGATCTAGCCATAGGACAGATTTGGTTTTTGTAGCCATCAGCCATCGGCCGACAGCCGACAGAGACTACCTTCGGTTCACGCGCTCAGCTCGCGGCTCCCAGCACTGACGGCTGTCGGCTAACGGCTGTCGGCTCGGTTCCGTTCGTCAGAACCCGGACTGGGTCGCTTTCCCGCGCTTGCGCCCGCGAACGATCAGACGCTGCGACGGCTTCTTCATGTTGCGCGTCTTCACGCCTTCCTTTTTGCCCCACGGGCTCACCACGTTCCGGCCGCCGCGCGTACGGCCGCCGTGCGGGTGATCCACCGGGTTCATCACTTCGCCGCGGACCTTCGGGCGACGCCCCTTCCAGCGCGTCTTCCCCGCCTTGCCCCACGACAGCAGCTCGTGCTCCGCGTTGCCCACCTCGCCGATCGTGGCGAGACAGTTCCCGTGCACGCGCCGCATCTCCGTCGACGCCATGCGCAGCGTCACGTACTCGCCTTCCTTTGCCACCAGCTCGAGCGACACGCCGGCCGAACGCGCCATCTGGCCGCCCCGGCCGGGCACAATCTCCACGTTGTGCACGCTCGTGCCGAGCGGGATCTCACGCAGCGGGAGCGCGTTGCCGGTGCGGATGTCGGAGCCCTTCCCCGAAACGACCGTGTCACCGACGGCGAGCCCCTTCGGATGCAGGATGTAGCGCTTCTCGCCGTCCTCGTACTCGACGAGCGCAATGCGGGCCGAGCGATTGGGATCGTACTCGATCTCGCGCACGACCGCGGGCATCCCGAAACGGTTTCGCTTGAAGTCGATGACGCGGTACTTCCGCTTGTGGCCACCGCCACGGCGGCGCATCGAGATGTGCCCGTGGTTGTCGCGGCCGCCCGACTTCTTCACCGGCTCGGTCAGCGACTTCTCAGGCGTCGAGCGCGTGATCTCCGAAAAGTCCGAGACCGAGCGGAACCGTGTTCCCTTGGTCACCGGCTTGAATTGACGAATTCCCATTGCGCTCAGCCCTCGAAGATGCCTTCGATCGTATCGCCCTCACGGAGCGTCACGATCGCTTTCTTCCAGTTCGGACGCTGCCCGGCCGTCTTCCCCACGCGGCGGATCTTGCCCCGCTGGTTCGACGTCCAGACGCCCGTGACCTTGACCCCGAACAACTGCTCGATCGCCTGGCGGATCGCCGGCTTCGTCGCGTCCGGTGCCACCTCGAACACGTACTCGCCGCGCTCCTGGCGCGCGATGGACGTCTTCTCGGTCACGATCGGACGCACGATGGTGCGGTAGAGAGTGGCCATCGCTTATCGGTCCTTCTTCTTGGGTGCGGCCTTCTTCGCCGCGCGCTTCGTTCCGGCGCTCTTCTTTGCCGCCTTCTTCGCGGGCGCGGTCGCCGCGTCGGCTTTCGCCACCTTCTTGGCGGCCTTCTTCGCCGTCTTCTTGCTCGCGGGCTTCCGCGCCTCGGCCTTCGGCGCCTTGGCCTTCGCGACCTTGGCCGACTTCCGCACCGCGCGGATGGGCGCCGCCGGCGTGGCCGAGCGCGGCTCGCGCGTCGCGACCAGCGGCTCCTCGGCGATCGGCGCCAGCGTGTGCCCGATCGCCGTCCCCTCGATCAGCACCACGTCCGACCAGAGGAGGTGATACGTGGACACGTCGCTGTACGGCATGACGTGCACGTTAGGCAGGTTGCGGCCGCTCAGGAACACGTTCGGCTTCACGCCATCCGTGAGCACGAGCACTTTCTGCTCGGCCACGCCGAGGCGGCCCACCAGCGCGAGCAGCGCCTTCGTCCGCGGCGTGTCGTAGGTGAACTGGTCGATCACGTAGATCGCGTTCTCGCGCGCGCGTGCGTTGAACGCGCTCCGGCGCGCCAGCGCACGCACCTGGCGCGGCACGTACTGGTCGTAGGCACGCGGCTGCGGACCGAAGACGGTGCCGCCGCCCACCCAGTGCGGCGCACGCGTGGAGCCCTGCCGCGCCCGCCCGGTGCCCTTCTGCTTCCACGGCTTCTGGTTGCCGCCGGTCACGAACCCGCGCGTCTTCGTCGCCGCGTTGCCCTGGCGCTGGTTGGCGAGGAACGCCTTCACCGCCTGGTGCATCACCGGCATGTTCACGATGCCGTCGAACACCGCCTCGGGCAGACGCACGCGCTCACGCGCCGTCCCCTGCGCGGTGTACGCCGCGGCCTCGAATGTCGTCGTCTCTGCCATGTGTCGAGCCTCAGCCCTGCTTGCGGACGAGCACGATCCCGTTCGTCGGGCCGGCGATCGAGCCGCGGATGTAGATCAGATTGCGCTCGGCGTCGATCTTCTCGACACGGAGATGTGTCTGCGTGTGCCGCGCGTTGCCGTACTGTCCGGGCATGGCCTTGCCCTTGATGACCCGCGACGGATCGGTGCCCGGCCCGATCGAGCCCGGACGCCGGTGCTTCGTGTTGCCGTGCGTGTTCGGACCACCGCCGGCCTTGTGTCGCTTCACGATGCCCTGGAAGCCGCGCCCCTTCGACGTGCCGGTGACCTTCACCTGGTCGCCGACCGCGAACACGTTCACGTCCACCGCGTCACCGACCTTGTACGACGGAATCTCCGGGTTCTTGCCAGGCGCATCATCGAGCCGGAACGACCGCAGCACGCGCGGCGCGTAGTCGAGTCCCGCCTTCTGCGCATGCCCGAGCTCGGCGCGGGTCGCGCGCCGACCGCGCGGCGTCCCCTCGCCCTTCTTCGATGCGCGCGCCGTGCGCTGCTGCCCGTACCCCAGCTCCACGGCCGCGAAGCCCGCCGTCGCCTTCTCCGTGACCTTGAGCACGGGGTTGGGCGGCGCCTCCACGACCGTGACCGGGATCTGCTGCCCCTGGTCGTTGAACACCTGGGTCATGCCCAGCTTCTTGCCGATGATGCCGATCATTGCGTTCCTCTGAGTAGTCGCAGCCTGGAGAGCGCCGTTAGGCGCTTGGTCCATTGCGGCCGTAGGACTTTGAGCCATCAGCCGTCAGCCGGAAGCCGTCAGCACGTTCGGCTGATGGCTGTCGGCTGTCGGTTCACTCACTCCACCTTGATTTCCACGTCCACGCCCGCTGGCAGATCCAGCTTCGTCAGCGCGTCCACCGTCTGCGCGCGCGAGTCGAGAATGTCGATCACGCGCTTGTGCGTCTTCAGCTCGAACTGCTCGCGCGACTTCTTGTCCACGTGCGGCGAGCGCAGCACCGTCCACCGCTGCGTCTTCGTCGGCAGCGGAATCGGCCCCGACACCTGTGCCCCCGTCTTCTCAGCCGTCCGCACGATGTCCGCGGACGCCTGATCGATGACGGCATGGTCGAACGCCTTGAGACGAATGCGGATTCTTCCAGCCATTTTCCTTGTCTCGAATTAGCGGGAACTGGGAACCGGGAACGGGGCGCTGGGACCGAAGCCGGTTCCCCGTTCCCTGTTCCCGGTTCCCACTCGTGTTACTTCAGAATCCTGGTGACGACACCCGCGCCGACCGTCCGGCCGCCCTCGCGGATGGCGAAGCGCAACTGCTCCTCCATCGCGATCGGCGTGATCAGCTCGATCGTCATCTGGATGTTGTCGCCCGGCATCACCATCTCGGTCCCCTCGGGGAGCTCGACCGAGCCGGTCACGTCGGTGGTGCGGAAGTAGAACTGCGGGCGGTAGCCCTTGAAGAACGGCGTGTGGCGGCCGCCCTCCTCCTTCGTGAGGACGTACACCTCGCCCTCGAACTTCGTGTGCGGCGGAATCGAGCCCGGCTTCGCCAGCACCATCCCGCGCTCGATCTCCTTCTTGTCGATGCCGCGGAGCAGGAGGCCGACGTTGTCGCCCGCCTCACCCGAGTCGAGCAGCTTGCGGAACATCTCGACGCCGGTGACGACCGACTTCTTGTCCGCGCCGAAGCCGACGAGCTCCACTTCCTCGCCAACCTTGATGCGCCCGCGCTCGATACGCCCCGTCGCCACCGTGCCGCGCCCCGTGATCGAGAACACGTCCTCGACCGGGAGCAGGAACGGCTTGTCCACTTCGCGCACCGGCTGCGGAATGAACGTGTCGAGCGACTGGTAGAGCTCATCGATCTTCGCGATCCACTCCGGCTTCCCGGCGATCGCCTGCGAGGCCGAACCACGAATCACCGGCGTGTCATCACCCGGGTACTCGTACTTCGAGAGCAGCTCGCGCACCTCGAGCTCCACGAGGTCGAGCAGCTCGGCGTCCTCGACGAGGTCGCACTTGTTCAGGAACACCACGATGCGCGGCACGTTCACCTGACGGGCGAGCAGGATGTGCTCGCGCGTCTGGGGCATCGGGCCGTCGACCGCGCTCACGACCAGGATGGCCCCGTCCATCTGGGCGGCGCCGGTGATCATGTTCTTCACGTAGTCGGCGTGCCCCGGGCAGTCGACGTGCGCGTAATGGCGGTTCGGCGTCTCGTACTCGACGTGGCTCGTCGCGATCGTCAGGATCTTGGTCGAGTCGCGGCGTCCCTGTGACTCCGACGCCTTCGCGACTTCGTCGTACGGCACGTACTTGGTGCCATACCCCTTGTCGGCCGAGATCTTCGTCAGGGCCGCGGTCAACGTCGTCTTCCCGTGGTCGACGTGGCCGATGGTGCCGACGTTCACGTGCGGCTTCGTCCGCTCGAACTTTGCCTTAGCCATTGTAGTGCTTCCTCTGTGAGTGAAACTCGAGGCTCACGCCTTCACCTTGTTGATGATCTCTTCCGCCTTCGACTTCGGCACTTCCTCGTAGTGCGCGAACTCCATCGAGTACACCGCGCGCCCCTGGGTCATGGACCGCAGCTTCGTGGAGTACCCGAACATCTCGGACAGCGGAACGCTCGCGGCGATCACCTGCGCCTCGCCACGTTGCGTCATGCCGCCGATCTTGCCGCGCCGGGCCGAGATATCACCCAGCACGTCACCCATGTACGCCTCGGGGCACACCACCTCGACGTTCATCATGGGCTCGAGCAGTACGGGGTTGGCGCGCTTCGCCGCCTCCTTGTACGCCATGGAGCCCGCGATCTTGAACGCCATCTCGCTCGAGTCGACGTCGTGGTAGGAGCCGTACACCAGCTCCACCATCACGTCCACCATCGGATAGCCGGCGAGCACGCCGTTCTCCAGCGCTTCCTTGATCCCCTGCTCCACCGGCGCGATGTATTCGCGCGGGATCACGCCGCCGACGATCTTGTCCTCGAACACGAAGCCCTGCCCCGGTTCGGCCGGCTGCATGTTGATCACGACGTGCCCGTACTGCCCCTTGCCGCCCGACTGCCGGATGAACTTGCCCTCGACCTTCTCGACGCGCTTCCGAATCGTCTCGCGGTAGGCGACCTGCGGCCGGCCCACGTTCGCGTCGACCTTGAACTCGCGCATCATGCGGTCGACGATGATCTCGAGGTGGAGCTCGCCCATCCCGGAGATGATCGTCTGGCTCGTCTCGGCGTCGGTGTGCACGCGGAAGGTCGGGTCTTCCTCCGCCAGCTTCTGCAGTGCGATCGCCAGCTTGTCCTGGTCAGCCTTCGTCTTCGGCTCGATCGCCACGTCGATGACCGGCGCCGGGAACTTCATCGCCTCGAGAATGATCGGCTCATCCTCGTTGCACAGCGTGTCGCCGGTGCGCGTCTCCCTGAGGCCGATGGCCGCCGCGATGTCGCCGGCGCGCACCTCCTCGATCTCCTCGCGCTTGTTCGCGTGCATCTGCACGAGGCGGCCGATGCGCTCGCGACGGTCCTTCGTGGAGTTGTACACGTACGAGCCCGACGCGAGCACGCCCGAGTAGACCCGAAAGAACGTCAGCTTTCCGACGAACGGGTCGGTCGCGATCTTGAACGCGAGCGCCGAGAACGGCGCCTCATCCGACACCGGCCGCTCGTCGTACGTCTCGTCGTGGTGCGGCAGGTGCCCCTTGATCGCCTTGATGTCCACCGGCGCCGGCAGGAAGTCGATCACCGCATCGAGCAGCGCCTGCACGCCCTTGTTCTTGAACGACGCGCCGCAGAGCACCGGCGTGATGAAGCCGCCGATCGTCGCCACTCGAATGGCGTGACGAATCTCCTCATCGGTGAGTTCCTCGCCGTTGAGGTACTTCTCGATCAGCTCCTCGTCGTGCGTCACCGCGGCCTCGATCAGCTCGTGCCGCGCGAGCTCGACGGCGTCCCGCATATCCGCCGGTACGTCGACGACGGTAAACGTCTTGCCGAGCGTCTCCTCGTCGAAGATGTACTGCTTGCGCGCGATGACGTCGATGTGCCCGGTGAACAGCTCACCCGAGCCGACCGGAAGCTGGATCGGGTACGCGTTCTTCGTGAGCCGGTCGCGAATCATCATCAGGCAGCGATCGAAGTCGGCGCCCACGCGATCCATCTTGTTCGCGAAGATGAGCCGCGGTACACCGTACCGGTCGGCCTGACGCCACACGGTCTCCGTCTGCGGCTCCACACCGGCCACCGAGTCGAGGAGCGTCACCGCGCCATCGAGCACGCGCAGCGAGCGCTCCACCTCGACGGTGAAGTCGACGTGCCCCGGCGTATCGATGATGTTGATCCGGAACTCGGGGCCGGTCGCGCTCCCGGTCGCGTGGCTCTCGCCGTGGCGACGCCAGAAGCACGTGGTCGCGGCCGACGTGATCGTGATGCCGCGCTCCTGCTCCTGCTCCATCCAGTCCATGGTGGCGGCGCCATCGTGGACCTCGCCCAGCTTGTGGCTCTTCCCCGTGTAGTAGAGGATGCGCTCGGTCGTAGTCGTCTTGCCGGCATCGATGTGCGCCATGATGCCGATGTTGCGATAGTACTCGAGCGGAGTGGTCCGTGGCATATCTGCAGACTGTTCGTCGTCGCTTCGTCGTCTGGAACTCGCGGCGTGAGCCGCGAGAGAATCTTCGGTCAACAAAAACGCGGGTGGACCAGGCGCCCCTTTACGCAGGGACCGGTATCCATCCGCCACCGCCGGGTGCACTCGCCATCGCCGCACGAGTGGGGACCCAAGGCGCGCCGGTCGGCGAATCGCTGCTCCGCCGCTCGACGTTGAATTGTCCTGCGTCGCTCATTGGGAACGGCAGCGCTCGCAGCGCGTTGCCATTGGCCGTACCGCTCCCTCGCATCGTACGCCAGAGGTGGCGTATCGCGAGCCCTCAAGGTCGCCGGTGCGCAGCACGCCGGCATTGCATCGACCTGGTCTCCCGCCCCTGCTCCACACGCGGCGGTACGCTGCGTGAAAAGAGGGTCCTGAGCCGTGTAAATGTAGCCCCAGTAAGGCCGAAGTCAATGCCAACGCATCGTGTGCTCACGCGACGTGGTCGTGGTGTCTGGCGCAGAGGGCCCCGCGTGCACTGCCCCTTCGCTCACCCGACCCGCACCGAAGCGAGGCACGCCTTGCGCGACGCGCCGGCCTCCTCCCGCGACTCCGCCGCGCCCACTGTCGCGGGCACGATCGGGCCGGCGTCATCGCTCCGGGCGCCCGGGACGCATCGTTGCCCCAGCCACCGTGGGAACGGCGATGGGGCGGATGGGGGTGAAGCGAAACGGCCGGATGGGCGCCGTGCGCGTGCGGTGTCATCCCGAGGAGCGCCGCCGGCGCGACGAGGGACCTGCGGTGCGAGCCCGGTGGCCGGTCCGGCCACCAGCACGATCGGGTAGGTCCCGCGTCGGGGCTGACGTCCCGGCTCGGGATGACAGACGGGCCGGGGAGCGATCGTGCTTCTTCCGCGTCATCCGCGTCATCGCCGTCCCCCGCTGGTCTGTACGCGGCGAGGAGGCCCGCCCGGCGCGACGATGCGTGCAGCGCGGACCGGCGCGAGGAACGTTGGATGCGCTCGGAGCCGATCCGGCCGTTTCGCCGTTCCCACAGCCGCCGAATCGCAGTTCAACGCTGGGGCCGGTGCGATGATGCGTCGTCCCGAGCGGCCCGCCGCGCAGCGATCCCCGGCCCACCTAGTACTGCGACAACGACCCCGCCCGACGCGCATACGCGAATGCCCAGCGCAACGCCAGCACGCCCGCGACCATGAACACGGCCGCGAGCCCCACCAGCCGCGCCAGATCACCAGCCACACCGCTCAGCGGATAGCCAAGCAGGAGCGTCTGTCGCAGCGCACGAAGCCCCGGCGTGAGCGGCAGCCACTCGGCCAGCGGCGCCAACGGCTTCGGCAGTACCGACGTCGGAAAATAGACCCCGCCAAGCAGCGTGGACGCTATCAGCGCGGCCTGCGGAATCGCCGCGCTCGTGCGAAACGCCACCACGAGCGACGCCGCGACGAGCCCCACGCCCATGTACGCCGCGACGACCGCGGCCGTGATCACCAGCCCCTCGGGCAAACGGAGCCACACGATGTCGGCGCCGAGCAGCGCCCCCGCGACCATGAACAGCGCGACCCGTCCCGCCGCCCACGCGAACGCGTACCCCGTCTGACCCGCCAGCAACGCGCCGAGCGGCGTCGGTGTCACGAGGAGGGCCTCGAAGAAGCCGCTCGACAGCCCACCGCTCACCGCCGAGGCGAACGCGGAGAGCGCCGGCGATACCAGAGTCAACACGACCGTGCCCAGCAGCACGAACCCGAAGTACTCGCGACCTTCGCCCGCGATCACCGACGCCATGAACGGCTGGAGCGCGCTCGCGACGAAGTACACCGGGATGATCGTCACCAGGAGCGAAAGGAACGACAGCACGAACGAGACGCGATAGCTCTTCGCCGTGCGCCACGAAGCCCGCGTCAGCGCGAGCGCCGCACGGGTGCTCATCGGCGCACGCTCTTGCCGATCGCGCGCTCGATCAGCTCCCCGAGCGGAGCCACGACGCGCTCGAAGCGGGCGATGGGCATTCCCGAGGTCACGAGAGTCGCCAGGAGCTCACGGGCCGCATCGTCGCCGCCTTCGATCTCCAGATCGACCCGCCACCACCGGCCGTCGGACTCGGATCGCGCCGCCACCCGGCGCGCGCGTCCGGTGGCGACCACCTCCGCCAGTGCGGCGTGATTGGGCTCGAGCGTCCACGCCGAGTAGCGCGACCCGAGTAAGGATTCGCCGAGCGTCGCCGCGCGCCCCACCGCCGCCACCCGACCGCGATGCATCACCACCACGCGATCACACAGCTCGAACGCCTCCTCGGTACGGTGCGTCGCCACGAGGACGGCACACCGGCGCTTCCCCGCCAGCTCCTCACGCAGGAACGACCGGAACGTGTGCGCGGCCGTCGGGTCGAGGCTCCGGGTCGGTTCGTCGAGCAGCAGCACGCGCGGATGCCCGAGCAGCGCGCGCGCCACGAGCAACCGCTGCATCATGCCCGCTGAGAACTGCCCGACCATCTTGCGCCCGGTGTCGCTGAGCCCCACCACGTCGAGCGCGTCGCCCACGCGCGTGGCGGTCTCGCGCGGCGAGAGTCGCAGCAGCGCGGCGAACAGCTCGAGGTTTTCCGACGCCGACAACCGCCAGTAGAGGCTTCGCTCGCTCGCGAGCACCGGCGCGATGACACGGCGAACGCTCGCGGCCTCGCGAACGACATCGTGGCCCACCACCGTCGCCGTGCCGCGGTCGGGCGCGATCAGCGTGGCCAGCACCTTGAGGAGTGTGGTCTTTCCCGCCCCGTTAGGTCCGAGCAGCCCGACGAACTCGCCCGCGTGCACGTGGAGTGACACGTCGACCACCGCGGGCACCTCGGGCCCGCCGAACGGATGGCGCAGCGCATCGCCAAGCGACCGGGCGACCGAAAACCGTTTCCAGAGATCGGTGACGCGAACGAGCGGCGGCTCCGGCGCGCCCACCGCGGCGTCCGACGCGAGCGCCGGGGCGGCCCCCACGGCGCTCATCGGGGGCCGGTGCCGGCGTTAGGCACGGCCGGCGACGCGTGCCAGTCGATGAGCCGCGCCGCCACCGCATCGAGCCGGGCCAGATCGCGGGGCACCGCGGCATCGAAGAACGCGGCGGCGCCGGCGAGCCGTGCCGCGCGGTCGAGGACTGCCCCCGCTTCGCCGCCGCCCATGAGCGCGCCCAGCTTCGAGAACCGAACGCCCGCGAGCGCCGCCTGCACGGGTGACAGCCGCGCGCGAGCGACGGCGACATCCCCCGTCGTCGCCGCCGCGGCACCGAGGATGTAGCAGGCCGCGAGCGGCACCTCGTCGCACTCGAGCACGTCAGGCGAGAGGGCATCGATGGTCGGCTTCGCGCCCGTATGGCTCGCCACCGGGACATCCAGCGCGCGCGCGGAGTCGCCCCACAGCCGAACGCGCTGCACGCCGGGCACGACCGTCGCCGAGTGCCCGTCGCCGAGCCGAACGACGAGCGTGTCGTCGGCGACGAGACGCGCGCCCCGGCGCACGAGTGCGAGCGCCAGGGTGGACTTGCCGGCGTGCTTGAGCCCGAGGAACGCGACAGCCGCGCCGCCCATCGACACGGCGCTCGCGTGCAGCGCGAGCGCGCCGTCCGCATGCGCCGCGACCGCGATCACCCGCCCGAGCAGGTCAGCCCGCACCGCCACGTTGCTCGCCTCCGGTCCCGGGTACCAGGCGATCGTTCGGTTCGCGCGCCGCACGTCGAAGGTTCCCGTGTCATCGAACGCGAGCCGCAGCACGTCACGCCCGCCGAACGCGCGAACGCGAACCGCGCCATACACGGTGTCGACTCCAATCTGTTGCCACGCCAGATCGGGCGGATCCGTGCGGCGTGTCTCGAGTCGCCAGAGTGGACCATCCCCCCCCACCGCCTGCGTCAGATCAGGGAGCTCGAGATCACACTCGAGCCGCAGGCCGAACGCCTGGTAGCTAGGCACAGGGCGCGTGCGACCCGGGGTCCCACGACCCGCCAGGGCGACAGCTCCCTTCCGCCCGAGGGGAACCACCGGTCATTCGGTGCACGCAACCCACACGTGATGCATCACCCCGACGCTCACCGGGCAGTTCGAGCGGCCAGCGCCGCCACAAGCGTGCGGCCCGGCGAGGCTGTCCACGAGAGCGTTCGTGAGCAGGGTCGTGGTCCGCGCGCGTGGTGCCCCCCGGCTCACGCGAAGCATCGACCGTCGATCGGCCGGGCAGTCCGTGGCTGGTGACAGGGCCGCAGCACGCCCGCCAACGATTTGACGGCGTTGCTCTTAGGAGCGCCCGCACGCCGAAGGATCACCGATCGGCACGTTCGGGCCGCAGTCGCCGGCGCCGACTGGAAGTGATCCGCTTGCGAGGGACAATGGTGTGCCGAGCGCCGAAAATGGTGCCGCGGTAAGCTCCCGCAGCGTTCCGAATCGCTCGAGCCTGGGTGACTGATACATGAGATCTCCGACGGGTTCACGGCAGAGACTGGCAATCGGTACGCCAACCTCGTCCGCTCGTATGACGATGGGAAGCTTCGCACGCCACGACCGTTCGTCAACCTCACCTTCGGCGCCCGTGCCCGACCGGGGAGGACGCCGGATGCGGTCTCGATCGAATGCAGCGCCCTACGGCGCGTTGCGGTGTGCGCGGCTCGCGAGAGCTAGCGGTGGGTATGCACCTCGAGGTTCGTGAGGGGCACGAACGACCCGACGTGCTCGTCCGCATCGCCAAGGGTCTCGCCCCCGAGCTCGACCCAGGCATGGGCGAGGAACTCGCCGCCCGCTCGGCGGACGCCGATGCGCACGACCGCCCCGTCGATGCTGCGGGCCCGCAGCAGCTTCGATAGGGCGACGGAGCGGACCAGGCACTGCGGCCGGAACACCCCGAACCGTGCCGCGCGCACGACCGCGAGCGCGAGCCGTCGCGCTTCGGGAAATCGGGTGGGATCGGCCTCACCCACCTGCGTTGCAGGCGTGGCGAGCGAGCCGATAGGCCGCGAGCGAATGGTGGCCTGCGCGACCAGCAACTCCCACTGCGCGCGCCACAACTCGCCCCAATCGCGAAGTGAAAGCGCTGACAGCTTGCGGGCGAAGTGGGCGAGCGAGCGGGCCACAGTCGATCAATCCGAGGTATTCACCACCAGGCCGCTCGAGATCAGCGCGGTCAGAAACTCCTGCACGTCGATTCGAATTCGCTCCGCCCCGGCGTCAGGATACTGCCGCACGAGCTCGTCGCACAACTCGCCGAACGTTTTCGACTTCGGCGGGAGCAACGACCAGATGCGGGCGCCAACCGGGTTCACGCCGAAATACACTTCGTCGGTGGTCGAGAGCAGCACACCACCTTCGTCGAGCTCCTTGAAGATCGCGGACGGGCTGGGGTGCGGAAGCGGAAAATCTGCTTCGAGGCGGACGGAATCGGGCACGGGGTTCGGTGGCAGTTGATGAGTACGTGCAACGAGTGGGGCCGACAGTCTACACGACGAGCGAGTCGTGGGATGGTCGCCAACGCCTTGCAATATCGACAATTGGCACCGCGCAGGTGACTCGAGGCTCGCGTCATCGTGCGGGTACGGCGCTCCCGGGGTGCACGATTCACGCCTTGTACGGAGGGGCACGCGGACCATACGTATCGACGTGAGAACGCCCCGCTCTCCACGAGCGGGGCGTTCGTCCTGGCGACCGCGATGATGCGCGGCGCGAGTGTTACCAGCGGTAGTGCGCGAACGCCTTGTTGGCGTGCGCGTGGGGCACGGGATAACGATATGATATCATGATTTACATGGGCAGACGTCGCGATCCGCCGCGGTCACCTCTGCCCGGTGTCGTCGGATTCCGGCATCAACGGACACCACAACGGACACCACGGACCAGCGCAGTCTCGCAGGCTCGTCGGCGAACGGCGGCAAGCCACGCTGTCGGACTTCGCCCACGACCCGCAGTTCCGCGAAGGCGGCTAGAGCACGAAACGCCCGTCTCCGATTCCGAGGCTGCTGACCGTACCGCCGACGACGCGACTCTGGTTGCTGACTCGGTAAAGGCCGATGGCGATTTCAAGCGCGGTGTGGATGTAGCCCTTTCTGCAGCCGAGGTCGGCCGGATCTCTCGGGATGGAGAATTCCGGAATCCTGTTCAGGATTTCGATCGCTTCCTGCACCTTCCCCCACAGGAACGCGAAATACAAGAACTGGCCGTTTCTGGTGATGCGCGGGGTGTCGAGCAAGCGGAGATTCTTGGCGAGACCGCAGTCTGTGTGCGGAAAGTCCTGATACTTCTCGAACACCTTGCGTGGCTCGGCTACCCAGTGCGGCGTGACCTGCGACAGCTGCCCAAGCTCAACCCGACCGATCTCGTTGCTGCCGCTGTGCACGGTCACGATATCGCCACTCGCAACGTAGCTATGGCCGATCTCCCACTTCGCGTGGCCATTGTGGACATGGAACAGCGTCGGACGTCGAACGCCGTCCTCCCACGGGTGATAACCGGCGACATGAACGCCCATCGCGCCGGCGATCGGCTTTCCCTTGGCCTCACGGTTGAGCACAGCAGCGAGATGGTCCGCGAGCCCCGGTAGGTCCGTGAACTTCTCGCATCCAAGTTCTCGCTTAAGAAACTGATCGAACGGGTCGCGATCGTAGACCTGGCCGATCTCGCCCCAGTAGGACACGCCGGCGTAGATAGACGGCACGCGAATCAGCTTGCTCCATCCCGTCTCGTCGATGCGGTCGATTTTCCCGTTCTCGTGCCACGTGATTGCCGAGTCGGTAGCCATCACAATTCCAGCCGACGAGACTTCCGTAAGAACGAGCGTCATCATGCCTCGGCAACAGCCGTGATCGGTTCGCCTCGCGCGTAGTCGGACGAAAAGTTAGCTGCCGACCATCGTGGTGGCGGAGAATGACGTTCTCATCTCGCGGTCGTCGCCACCACCATGCAGCGCTCCCCCCCCCCCGGCGACGATCCGCGAGCTAGTCGGCGGCTGACGCCGCCGGGAATTTCGTGGGTCTTCTTGTTTTTCGAACTCTAAAGAGGTAGAATTTTAGGAAGACACATCATTCTTCCCAGGAGCGTTGCGTTATGGCGTCGCTGCCGCTGGTCAGGATCGAACCGCTCGACGTGGCCGCCCGGCTCGCCGATTTCGCGCTGACGGTCGACGTGCTGCGCGATGCGGTACTGGCGGGCGAGATCGCCCGCGCGTCCTGCACGGCGAACGATCCGCCGGCGTTCCCGGGATTCTCGGCATGGGCCGTGACGACACGCGTGCTCCGCGAGCTCCTCATGCCCGAGGACTGGACGAAGAGCGACAAAGGCGGGTTCTCGACCGTGATCAGCCCGGATGGGCTGATGGCAATCGTCGTGGCGACGGGTGATGACAGCACGGGCAACTCGGACAAGCCGCCCAAGACGAAGTTTCCGAGGGGGCCGATCACGCAGGAGGCAGTGCAGCGCAACGGCCAGTATGATCTGTTCGCGAGCCTCGTGGACCCCGGCCGCGGCACGATGCCGGCGGAGACGACGGGCATTCCCGTCGTCACGTGGATGCTGTTGATCGCGCGGAAGCCGAACGCGCTGCAGGCCGAGCTCTCGTTGCCGGCCGCCATCGGTGACGATCTGCGCGTCGAGAAGTGGAACGAGCGCATCATCCTGCCGTCGATTCGGCCGGACGACGACGACCAAGTGCCACTGCCGACGCCTGCGCCGAGCCCCGATTTCGATGTCGACGTCGTGCGGCGGATCGGATGACCGTCGCAGGGGAAGCGACCATGGTGTTCAATCCATCGCGGCTCGCGCTGGCACGACGCCGGCGCGGATTGACCAAGCGCGAGCTCGCCGAGGCGGCCCAGCTCAGCGAGCGGAGCATCGTTGCGTACGAGAGCGGGGCGACCGTGCCCACCGACGCGACGGTCGAGCAGCTGGCGCGCGCGCTCGCCTTCCCGGTCGCGTTCCTCCACCGCGCGGATGTCGACGCGATCCCGGAGGGTAGTGCGAGCTTCCGCTCTATGGCGCGCATGACGGCGGCGCAGCGCGATCGCGCGCTCGCCGGCGGCGCGTTGGCGCTCGAGCTCACCGCATGGACGGAAGCGCGGTTCGGGCTGCCGCCGGCGGACGTGCCGGACCTGCGACATTGCAAGGATCCGGAGGCGGCGGCCGGAGCGCTCCGCCAACACTGGCGGCTCGGCGACGGGCCGATCACGCACATGGTCCGCCTGATCGAGGCGAAAGGGGTGCGCGTGTTCTCGCTCGCCGAGCAGTGCCGGGAGCTCGACGCGTTCTCATTCTGGCGTGCCGGTACCCCGTTCGTGTTTCTCAACACGATGAAGTCGGCCGAGCGCGGCCGCTTCGATGCTGCGCACGAACTCGCGCACCTCGCGATGCATCGCCACGGGGAGCCGAACGGCCGCGAGGCGGAGCGCGAGGCCGATGCATTCGCGTCGGCGTTCCTCATGCCACGGAGTGGCGTGCTCGCGGGCGCGCCGCGCGTCCCGTCGCTCGAGCGCCTGACGCGGCTCAAACGGCAGTGGAACGTCGCGCTCTCGGCGTACGCGCATCGGCTGCACGACATCGGCGTGCTCAGCGACTGGCACTATCGTCGGCTCGTAATCGAGATCCAGCAGCGCGGGTTTCGCCGCGCCGAGCCGGACGGCGGGCCGCGGGAGATGTCGCTCGTCTTCGAGAAAGTGTTTGATTCGTTGCGGAAGGAGAAGGTGTCGCGCGCGGACGTCGCGCGTGAGCTCGACTGGCCGCTCGCCGAACTGAACGCGCTCGTGTTCGGGTTGGTCATGACCGCCGGATCGGGCGGCGCGAAGGACAGCCGTGCGCCGTCGAGCCGCGGCGGCTCGACGCTGCACCTCGTGGGCGGCGGCGAGTAGCGACGGAGCGTTGACGAGGACAGGCATCCTGGCGCCAGAATCTTCGGTACAACACGAGCTCTCGCCGCCTCACCCGCGGCCCACGCGCTTCCTCGCTCGAAGCGCCTGGGCCGCGTTTCGTTTTCCCGCTCCCACCACGATGACCCGCCACGCTAACGCCGGATCCACGCTGAGTCAGGCGGCCTTCTCACGGATCCGCCGGCCGCTCGAGCCGCGGCAGGGGCTTCACCAGCTCGAGCAGATGCTCCGCGTGCCGCTCCGCGCGGCCGACATACGCGAGGGCCTCGGGGTCGCTGCAATACCGCTCGCGAATCGCGACTAGTACGCGCTGCCAGGCGCAGATCTCGTCGGCGGTGCTGTGGCAGCGTGGAACACGAACCCCGCGGGCCCGCGATCGGGAATGGCCAACGGGCGACGCTGCGGATCTCGTTGCGCCGACCCGAGCGGGCGCGCGCGAAGCCAGTTCGATCTCGCGGCCGGGTCTGGCGGTCCTACTTGCGGAACTTGAGTGCGAGGCGGCGTTTCGCGATCTCCGCCTTCAGTGTCATCGGGTCGGACGAGAGCGAGAGGAACTCGCACGCTTCGGCCAACGTCGTGAATAGTCCCGCGCTCTGCAGGTGGAATAACAGGACACGCTCGACGAAGAACTTCGCCCGGAACATGAGGTACTCAACCTCTTCGCTCTGAGTGCCGGCGTGTACGTTGCGGTTGCGCTGGTCCCGAAGGTTCTCGAGGATCGTGCGGTACCAGTCGCCATCGCCGAACAGAAAGCTCACGCGGCGGACGATATCGTCGTAGCGCGCGTTCTGGATGCCTGTGAGATACTCGAGCACGCTCCAAAGTTTGAGGAAGGTTGACTCGTGATCGATGCCGTCGAGCGCCCGCACGTATCGCACGAGGCCATCGCGGAGTTCGTCCCCGTACGGAACAAACGCGAGCCGGCGGCGCAGCTCTAACTCGCGGCGCCGAAGATCCTCGAACGCCTTCCGCGTGCCAAACGTGGGTGACGGGTAGAAGAACCGCTCGAACCAGTAGTCCGCATGCGCGAGCCCCCCGCGTGGCCTGTGAAGCGTGTGCACGCGACCGAGCCGAATCGGGTTGATCGGCTTCATTAATCCCGCACGAGACAGCGGCGCGAGCCGCTTCGCGTTGACGAAGAAGTTCAGCGCCCCGCGCACGACATCGGCAGCGAAGAGCGCCTGGTCGGTCGCTTGGTGAACCGATCGCGCGCGGACCGACACGATGATCGCCGCCCGTCCGGCTGGCGCGACCTCCGGCGGCTCAATGTGCTTCGCGGTGGCACGATGGCGGGCGAACGCCGCCGGCATGCCGGGCATTATCCGGACGCGCATCGAGTCGACTGTGGATTCGATCGCGTTGGCCGGCGGCGCGAGCGAAAGTGTCGAGGTGAATGCGTACCGTACAAGCGGCACGGACAGCTCTGCGCGTTCTGCCGCGTCGATCTCGCGCTTCAGCCCAGTCACATCGACAACCGGGCGCTTCGCGAGTTCGGTGACGGCGGTCCCGAACACCGCACGTCGCTCAATCTCTGCCAGGCTTCCGTCGAGTTCGTAGGCTGACTCGAGCGCGGCTAGAATCGCCTGAAGCTCCAGATACTCTGTGAGGTTGACGCTGGCCGCAGCACGCGACGACTGAATCTTGACGATGCGCTGCACCACCACCGGCACGGATACTTTGCTGCGGTTGCGGGGCTTCGCCATCTGATCATACCTCGAACGTGTCCGGAATCGGTTCGCGTGTAAGTACCCGCGGTCCCGCCGAATTTCAACGGGCTGATTCTACGGCGCGGTGCGAGCAGCGCCTTCGCTCCCGGCGTCAGTATTCTCCATCGGTTGGTGCACGGATTTGGTCGGCGGCGCAAGTTGTACACGCCCTATTCGGCGCCGTGCCGCGCGCGGCGGGGAGAAAAGAAGCGAGCCTGCCGGAATCCATGGTCGTCGGCAAGCTCGCGCTCCGGCCGGTGCACCGACCGGAGTGGGAGGGGCGGTCCCACACTGCCACCATACGGCCCCGAAGGACCGCCCGGCGGCCAAACGTCCGAGACGCCGAGGGGCTTCGCCCTCCCTATCGGGAAGGATGTGTCGGTGCGACGCGCCGGCACAATGGCGCGCCGCCACACCGTTCGCGAGCCCGCCGCCCGATTAGCGCCGCGTGATCTGCTTCGCGGTCGCCGGCGCCCGGAACGTGGCGGTATCGACCTGGCGAGGCTGCTTGAGCGCCTTCGGAAACGTTAGGTGCTAGATGACGTCTTCGCGCGTCGTCTCGTTCACCTCACCCATTACCGAGGACATCCCCAGATTGTGCGGCGTGACGCGTACGGTCCGCAGCGAGCACTCGTCGTTCGGCAGTCGGACGCCTTGCGCGGGTTGCTTCGACTGCACTCGTTTCGCCATCTCTGGCGTGACGTTCCGCGCGCGCCAGCCGCCGTGGGTGATGAACGCCGGGCCGGATGACGGGGTAGCCGGTGGGGTCGTGGTGGACCGTTAGCCGCAGGCTGCGACGGCGATTGTGACGAGGGATAGCGGCGGCAGGGTGAAGCGGCGGGCGACAGGCATGGGGCTCGCGAGCCGAAGAACGCGCGTGTGGGCTGCTCAGCGCCGTCGCCTAGCAGTCGTGCAACGATAGCCGCGCAAGGCGGCTGGCGGGCGAGTCGCAATACTTCGCCCTCCGAGTCGTGAGCCCTACGAGCGGGCGGCGGTCACGCTGCGCTACTTCGAGCCTCTCGCTGACGCGGGGATCGCCAGCATCCTCGAGCTCCACGGCGGCGCCGCGACCACCCTCCGCCAGAGCGCGCTGCGTCGGATGCGACTGGCGACGAATCGAGATAGGGAGTAGGAGAGAGGCCTCTCCTACTTCCCTCTCACACCACCGGACATGCGGATCCGCATCCGGCGGTTCGGTGAGTTGAGGTTAGCGCCCAAGTCGCGGGAGACCGAGCGACT